>QWBY01000609.1_pt1 | contig 24463 bp, 15 predicted proteins | sample 1972471 | NCBI WGS metagenome assembly QWBY01 (sample SAMN09866722, study PRJNA288562) | Human gut metagenome isolate term6_stool, whole genome shotgun sequencing... | reverse complement strand
ATTATATATTTTAGAGATCAGATTCAGGGCAGCTTCACAGCCGGAAGACCCTTTAAACTTCAACTTCAATCCGTTGGGTAATTCCAAGGATATTTCAGAACTGTCCTTTCCTTTCAAGGGAAAAGGAAAGGTAAGCTGGGGAGATGGCAGGGGAGCCTCGTGAGATATACCGGGGGATGGCGTGTCGCCATTGATTACTATGGGGACAAAGTTGCCTTTAACACCTAAGCGGGAGGCTTCTGCCAATAACTCCCGCTCCGTAATACCGTATTTTTGTTTCCAAAGATAGAATCTACTACGGCTATAACCTTCATTCTCACAAAAATCAGCAATGGACAAACCACTCTGCTGCTGACAGAAAAGAACGGAGATAAATTTTTCTCTGCTCATCATGTGTTTACGTCGCTGCATCATAGGATATTATTTTTTTGCAGCAAAAGTAAGGAGGGAAATTGAAGAGTAGAAGATGTACTTATTCAGGCGCTTACTATTTATTATAAAACATAAGAAAAACAGCAGCAATAGGATTATATTTAAAAACAAGAATTTTCTTCCACTTTGTAAAAAACAGTTAAGCAGTTAATCTACTCCAGCTGTTTTTTCTTCATATTGTTGATTCTTTTTTTCCTTATTCATCAAAAACCAAATTTTTCGTTGCCATTTATATACAGCAAATCTTTCATCATCAGAATTGTCCGTCTTTTCCACATATGCTCTTATACTAGGAGCGAAAGGATATCTGGTCTGGATAATATCATCTATCAGATAACCGTTCAGTCCCTTGAATTGATTGAAAAGAAAACTTTTGAACATAAGGTTGATATATTCAGGATCGTTGCATATATACGTTTTATATGCCTGATATGCTTTAGACTTCATATAGTCTGAAGCCCTGCTGCTGAAATTGGGTTTACCAAGCTCTTCTTTTAATGCCTCTTCCAGTTTTTTATACTTAGTAGAGTCCGTTATACTGTACCAATAATGTTCATCGGATTTAGTTATTAGATCCACCCATGCACTGGCTTCCCAATAATCGGTTGCCATTCTTATGGAATCTCTTTGTTCCGGAGACATCGCGTAAAACAAGGAGTCTTTTTCCCAACCTTTAAAAAGGGCTTCAATAGAATCAATCTTCTCTTGTTTCAGTTGTTCGTATATGCCCGGCAATTCTTTATCAAGAATGGAAGTTATTTGGAATGCCCCACTCTCTATTCTACAATTAACCCGTGGATCGGTTATGATAGAGTCGTTGAATACAAAAGCAATCTGCCTGCCTATTGCCTTTTCCGTTTCTTTAGCCCATTTGTTTGATTTATATTTACTGATTTGTCCGCTAATTACGTTTTTTCCAAAATAGTCCGTTTCCAGTCTAAGTGAAATAAAATCTTTTATCGTTACGATAGGTTCTTGAGAAATACTATCCGTTTGTCCGGATAAAATATGATACCAGCCATTTTTTCGGAATTTATTTTGACAAAATAAAAAATGTGGCAGGAAAGAAAACAATACCAATATTACAAATATTTTTTTATACATAACTTAATGTTTACTAAATTCCAATGTCGATTACCGTTCTTCTTCAGATACAATTCCAACGAAGTTCTGGCATATATATACCTAATTAAAATCCAAATAATGATAAGAATAGCAACTACAGCAACCGTTACAACTATTGTTTTTTTATGAGTCCCGAACAGTTCATCGTATTTCAAATTCAGCACTCAGTTTTATCTCTTAGCTATCATTCCATAATGATTTGGATATACGATATCTGCCGGAAGTAATCTTATGATATTCAATAGGGGAATGAAAACAAAGAAAGTCAGATTCAAAAAGCAGGATTTCATCATCCAACATAAACATCCATTTATTCATTTGGGGGCTGATCCATTGATTGTTTTCCCATTTATCCAAAGTCCAATCGTAACCGAAACTAAAAAAAAGATGTTGAGAATTCAAAATAATAACAAACACCTCTTTGCTTTTCAGTGTATAATCTCCCTGTAGCACTTTCACCTCGATTGCCGTTCCCATTTTATAAGAACCGATGAATCCTGTGGTGGCGCTATACAATTCTGTAGCATCAAGGACAGCAATGTTTTTATTTTCCCTTGCCGCCTTACCCGTACATCTTGTTATAAGAATACAGAGCATGAAAAGATATGAAACAGTTGTTATATTCATGGCTTGCTCTCCTTATGCTGTAATCAATTATCAAGATATTCAAATCTTATCGGGAACGTGAACCTTACTTTCAGATTCACTCCATGCTGATTGCCGGGTTTCCATTTTGGCATTATCGAAACGATACGTAATGCTTCCTCACATAAAGCGGCATCAGCACTCAGTACAGGATTGACGCTACGGAGAATTATAGGCTGTATCACACTTCCATCCTTATCTATAACAACCTGTACAATAACCCTGCCTTCCAGTCTGCTTTGTCTTGCAGCTTGTGGATACCGGATATTCTGTCTTATAAACTCCATCAGTCCAGGCATACCACCAGGAAACTCAGGCATATTCTGAACAACATCAAATATATCATCCTCGCCTGAAAGTGCCTTATAATCCGAAGACCGTGCGGGGCCTACTGGAATAGGTTTGTCCCTGGATGAAACCCGATGAGAGGTATAGGCTTCAAACCATTGATGGATTGTATAATAACATTCCTCGTTCTCATTATAGGCCCTGATTTTCAAAAGATAATCACCCGGTTGACAGTTATCAGGGAAATCAACACCTATCTCGGCTGTTTTCCCTTTTTCAAGAAGAAGGGCGACAGACTCCTTATCCACGTCCTTACTGGGAATCTTATGTAATTTCTTCTGTTTGTCCTCCAGATAGAAATCAGCTTCACCTTTATATAGCAGATTATATTTAGAACTGACAATAGAAATATAAGCCTTGCCTCCGGAATTGCTTGTACCATTCACTATGATATCCTCACTTCTTTCACGGTCTATCCGGTCGTTATGCTTGTCGAAAGAAGCCTTGACCACTCCGTCATTATCATCTATTAGATAACCCCATTTCAAGCCTGCTACCGCTTTCTCTGTGGAAGGGGTGGCATTTGAAGAAGGGATATACTTAATCTCTACAACTGTATCTTTGGGATTTTGCTTAGGCCCTTCTTCAACGATTATGGGTTGAGTCCGATTGTTTTCTTTAGGTAATACAGTATAGAGTCCCTGTTCATCTTTCAGCATTTTATGACTGCCCGATTCCAGCCATTTGTTCCACTCATTGAACAAATCGGATATGAACAGGTACAAATCTTCTGAAATATGGATTTCTTTACCGGATTTGATATTGAATTTCAGTCTGTCATTCTCCACAGAAAGAAACTTCCTGGCTCTATCCAACGCTTTCAGATAGACTACCTGATTAAAGGCATAATTCTTGTTGAAACCTTCTCCTGTATACAAATCTATTGCAGCATAGGACATTACCCCTCTTGTCTGAAGGAAAGTTGTATCGGTTATGGAAGCCTTATACTTGTTCGCCTCTTTCCATAAATTCTCTCTCTCAAGTTTTATCAGACTATCCGTTTTATTATCTACAGGAGTTATTGCCTCAAAGATCGTGTCAGTAACATTAGCATGGTTTTCTTTATTACTTTTTCCATTACAACCAATCAGAAAAAGACAACATACTAAAATATATAGCATTTCTGTTTTCATACATCTATATTTAAATTATTTTAGTCAAGTCTACTTATTGATTCTCATATCCTGTATTTCCAGGAATATGTCTTTCCAGTTGACGGGAACAGTGAAGCAACATGCAGCATTTCCAGTCCGTTTCTTTGCAGGTTTCCATTCAGGCATTTGGGATAGTATATACAATGCGATCCTTTCAAGTGTTCTGTTGCTTTCACGTATGGTTTGCAGTTGACGTATTTTACCCTCTTCCGTAACAATGAATTGGTATATACCATTCTTCACCCAAACAGAATCTACGGGCATGTGCCAGAGCAGTTCCTTGTAGTTGCTGATGATACTTTTTCTGATATATTCTGTCAATTCAGAAGAGCCATAGGGAAACTCTGCAAATTCCAACCAACCGTCATTTACGACTTTCTGTGGTATATCCTTTCTCCTAAAGATTACGGAAACGGCAAAAGGACATTCTTTTGCTATTCCCCTTATGCGATATGGTTTCCATTTAGGCATGAGGTTTACAATCCGGAGAGCTTCTTTGTCCAATATGGGGTGTATTTCTTTGATGGTTTCTATTGTAAACATATTACCTAGTGTATCTAATCTGAAAGCAACGGTAGAACGTCCTTCTATATTATCCGGAATACTGTCAAAAAGGGAATAATTGATATTGGACGAGATGAACTTCATACATGCGACCATTCCTCCCGGAAACTCTGGTTGTTCTTCCGGGATTGAAAGATACGTTCCTTCCTGAGCCTGCGTATTGGAATATGCTAAAAAGAAGGAAACAGACAATAACATTTTCATGATGCCCTTTCTCATAAGCCTCTTGATCCATGAAAATTTCCCCTAAAGATAGAGATATTATCCGAAATTTGAATAGCATTTGATTTCTATTTCTCGATACCCTGCTTTAAAACAGTTCTTTTCTTGGCAGGTATAAGATATAATCAGGAATTTGGCAGAGCCGGAAGTATGGAGCGTAAGTGGAATGTAATACATAACTGGAAGACAAGGTGGAATAAAAAAGTGTGCAAATGATGTACAAAAGCTTAAAGAATAAGCATTTATGTAGATAATTTATTCCATCCTACGGTTATGTATCATACTCATTACTTCGTCTGTACCTCTGTCTCTGACTAATCCTGATTATAGTTCGTTGTTTTGTATTGCCACCTTAAGCAAATGAAGTATATTGGAAGTGAACTGTTAAACCTATTTCTGGCTGGGTGATGCTGGCTATAATCGGATATGAATTATTTTATTAAGTTCTGAAGTAAATAAATCGTGTCATACTGGTTTATTATTGATTTTACATATACAACATTTTCGGTATTTAATCTGACCTATGGAGAGTAAACGGAACGCAATCAATTTTTTTCTCTATAAAACCTATTCCTTTTAAGTAAAATCTCAATTTTAGCAAAAAAAGTTGATTTTGGAATATAATATTTTCTCTCTTTCGTTTGTTGTAGGCTCACGCCGCCTGAGTGGGTATTATAATATGATTGTAATATAGTTTGTCATACAATCTGCCTCCGGTCAACTGTCCAACTACTGCCATGCAACATTTTTCATAATAGAATATACTATGTTCAGATAGTATTGCTGCAATAATGGAATTGCACCTTGAATACTGTATCGGGTATAAGCGGACAACAATCCGGACAATAAAAAGGGAGGTTACAAAGCTTCATATTCTTATAATAGGAGAGACACACCCTACTGGATACTGTGCTGGACATGAAGAATTTCACCACTTCCTGAAGGTGTGCTTTCTTGAGAACAATAACTTAATTAATAATTTGAAAATGAAAGAGAATACTAAAAATCAGAGAAGTGCCGGAAAGATTATTCCACTGCACTCAAATTTTACAGAGCTGACAAATGATGTTAGCAGAGATACCGGAGTTCTATATGGTCAAAAGAGAAAGGAGGTACGCCATGCCGAATTGGTGTGATGTGGAATACAAGTGTGTCGGTGAACCGAAGGAAGTAGGGGCACTGCACGGGGTATTGGAGTATATTGACAAATGTAATACTTCAATCATAAAGAACGATTTTGGCAAATGGTGGCTGGGGAATCTGGTTGACAGGCTTGGCGGGGACTGGACGACGTTCAACTGCCGTGGGGAGATAACCGGTTACGGGCTGGACGGCAACGTGCTCACGATCAACCATTATACGGCATGGTGCGAGCAGTCCGGACTCAGGGAAACCATAGAACGGGCATTTCCGTCCGTCAAGGTATATTTCCGTGAGTGTGAACCTGCAAACAATGTCTGTTCTACCAATGATACGACCGGCATATATTTTCCGGAACCTTACTGCCTGTACTCCTTTGATGGCAATCCGGAATTTTTCATGACTATCGGAGAAGCCGCTTTATATGTTTCCGGAATAGTGAAAAAAAGGGTGCCTTTCAAGATGAAGGCTATACACAATGCCCTGAAGGGATATATGAGATTGCCGGGTAATCAGGATATGTCATATTCCTTCCATGAAATCAGGATAGTGACATAGAATCGATAAGACAACAAGAGAAATTGGGTTTAATGCCCGGTTTCTCTTATTTTTCTTTGGTTGTAAAGCTGTATTTTTTTAAGAGTGATTTCGTTACGCCATATCGGAAGTTATGTTTTCGACCATAGTAATACCCTACGACCGTTGGTCATATCAAGAAAGAACATGCTGTTCTGTGGTAACCACGAAGCAGTTGAGAATACGGCTATAATCTGCTCCTTGCTTGGCTCATGCAAGGAACGTGGTGTCAATCCCAGAGAGTGGCTGAATGACGTAATCGGCAAACTTCCTTATTATCTGGCTCCCAAATCAGACAGAGACTTGAAGGAACTACTGCCGGATGTATGGAGGAAATAATCGGGACAGTTTTGGGAAAATGCAGGAAAAAACGGGAAAAAGCGAGACTGCCACTCAAAAATGACCCTAAGATATGTTGGTATATGAAAATTGAGATGCACTTACGATGGAGTGCACCTCAATAAAAAATCGAATGCACAAGATGTAGTTGAGCAGTCGCTTACAGTGTAGCGATTTACATATGTTACTCATATCAGTCAGCCTAACAGCCTATACATTGGATATTTCTGTAAAGGACTATATTGTCAAGAGGGCTTCGCACTAAAACATTATTGGTAAAGCACGCCTCTTTAGGTTACTATTGATGGAACAATAGGTTCAGGCATAGTGCTGAACAATTACTTGTACGACTTCTTGTTGCACGGAATACCTAAAGATACATAGTTCATGGCTATGGAGGGATGTATTCACAAGTGTACGACAAGTAGATGTATTCATCGTTTTCTTGTAAAGTGGTAATAAATTATATTGTTTCCATTCATAAAATTTTCAAGTTCCTTGTGGATTTTAATCATTAGAGAATATGCAATTCCTTCTATAACTTTATACAAATCTGGACTGATAAATCTATGAGGAATAGATCGTTTATTCGGTTGGTTGGTGTGAAAAGTGGCGGTACCTTGAGTATGCTCGATGGCAGGCTTGCTTTGTTTATAAGTTAAAAAATGGTCATATTGATTTCTGTTTTTATTCTTTGCTTCCAGAAACTGTCAGCTAATATTACTTGGCTACATGGTATTGGAATGATTCCTTTTTTGTTGGGAAGGACTTCGTAGCATCTGGTTAGCATGAATGCGACTGTTATTCCTATGTTTTTCCCACATCATAGACTTTTTATAAAGATTTTCTAATATTGAGTTTCCAAGGGTTTTCTATGGTTTCGATGGATTTCTTATTAATGAGAGAGGCCATTGTTCTTCCCATTTGTTTAAAGTCTGTGGTTAAGGTTGTAATCCCTCCCATAAGTATTTCTTTGAGAATAGTATCATTATAAGATATGATTCCATATTCTTTACCAGGAGTGAATTTTTCCCTATCTGCTAAATTTAGTACATCTATCAGGTCTCTGTCATTTACTAAGATGAATAGATCTCCTGGTTTGATTTTCCGATTTTTTACAGAATTTAGATATTTATGCTCGAATCCATGTTCTTTGGCAAATCTCACAAGACCGTCATATCGTTCATATGGTTCTTTTTCCTCACTTTGAACCATAAATATCCGCTTATATTTTTTGATATGTTTTAATCCGAAATTCAATGCTTCGTAAGTGTCTTTTGCGAAATTTTGTGCTACAGATGAGTATTTCCCTTTTAACTCAGGATGAAAATGATCAAGTAGGAGTACTTTTCCAGTTATAGTTTGCAATAGAGGATCTATACCTTGAAATTTGCCAGGCATGATGATATAAGTGGTGTATTTACCGTTGGCATCATTTATAAGTGCTTCAAAAACTTTTCTATTATAGTTATGAAAGAATAAATCAACAGAATCGTTTTTTCCCAAAGCATTGATCAGTGAATTGTATATGTCTTCTTTGAATTCGTTGAATTCATTGAAAAGCAGAAAAATGTTGTTTTGAGTAGGAATCCGTAAACTCGCTACGTAGTATCCTACGCCTGGTGTGGAATTGATAATTCCTCTTGTTTTAAGTTCACTGATTCCTGCAAATACAGTGTCTCTGGAAAGATTGTACATTTTGCGGAATTCATTAATGGAAGGTATCCAGTCGCCTTTTTTGTATTTCCTTTCTTTAATGTTTTCTATAACATAATTGACTACAAGTTTGTACTTTGATTCATTCGTTTTCATTTGTTTACTCCTCTTGGTTATATGGCGTACAAATGTAGACATTATTTTAATATAATCAAACCAGTTCGCACTAGTTTGTGTTATAAAACATAAAAAATAAATCGTATCAGTTCGTACCAGTTCGGTTTTTAATATATATATTTGCAACCGTTAATATGGAAAACATGAAAAAAGGGATTATTTTTAGCATAGAAGAGTTCGCTATACACGATGGACCGGGAATCAGGACAACCGTTTTCCTGAAAGGGTGTCCTCTGCGTTGTACCTGGTGCCATAATCCTGAAGGCATTGCCCCTCAGCCGCAACGCATGGTGAAGAAGAATGAACGTAGTATTTGTGGATATGAAATTATGTCTGGCGAATTAGCGGAGCGAATATTAAGAAATAAAGAGATCTATTGGCTCAATCATGGAGGTGTGACTTTTACCGGGGGTGAACCTCTTTTTCAAGCTGATTTTGTCGCAGACGTTGTACATAGAATTAAACCGGATGTACATGTGGCTATCGAAACGAGTGGCTACGTGGCGGCAGATGTATTCAAAAGGATGGTTCCCATGTTTGATTTAATTTTATTAGATATGAAACATACCGATCCTATTGTTCACAAAAAGTATACAGGAGTTGATAATCAATTAATTATTGAAAATTTGAAATTCTTATGTTCTACTGGTACAAACTTTATAATAAGAATACCATTGATTCCGGAAGTTAATGATACAAAGCAGAATATGCTTAATATTTTGTCTTTTATAAAGGATGCCCAGTCGTTATTACGTGTGGAGATTCTACCATACCATAAGACAGCAGGTGCCAAATATGCCATGATTGGGAAAAAATATAATCCCTGCTTCGATGTGAATAAAACGCCGCATATATATAATGTATTTGAAGAAAATAATATAGAAACAATAATATTATGAATCAGAGAATAGAAGGTCTCAGAAAATATATTCTGGACAAAAAGCACCATCAGTTCAGAAGAACTGCGGATGAATTGAACATTAGCAATCTTAGCGATTCTTTTGCGCGTAATGATGTTAGTCCTGTAAAAAGAGCAGCCATTTGTTTGGCTACTTTACTTGATAAGGAAATACCGGTAATACTGCCTGATGAGAAAATCGTTTTGACCAGAACGATAAGTGAAATCCCCGAAATCTTCACTAGAGAAGAATGGGATGAGATTAAAAAGGCCCATTATATACACGAACGGGGTACGGTATGTAACATATCTCCTGATTATGGTACAACTATCAGAGTCGGATTGGAAGCCCGTAAGAAAGAAATTGAAGAGCGATTGAAAGATATGGGTGCCGATAAAAATGGGGTTGTCTTTCTTCAGTCCACTCTTATTTGTATCTCAGCCTTACAATCATTTATTGATAAATATGAAAGGCTGGCACGTGAGCAGAAAGACTATGATACTGCTGATATGTTGAAGAATATCCGTTCAAATGGGGCTAATAGCCTCAGGGAAGCCCTTCAATTATTGCGTATTCTTCATTTCGCTCTTTGGGAGGCTGGAAATTATCACAATACATTGGGACGTTTCGATCAGTATATGTATCCTTATTACAGGAAGGACATTGATAACGGTATTCTGACTAAGGAAGAGGCTTTTGAACTAGTTGAAGAGTTCTTCCTGGTTTGCAATAAGGATAGCGACTTGTATCCGGGTATGCAACAGGGAGATAACGGGCAAAGCATTGTATTGGGGGGATGTGATGCGAATGGTGATTGTCTTTTTAATGAACTTTCCGAAATCTGTCTTAAGGCAAGCTATGAATTGGGACTGATTGATCCCAAGATAAATATCCGGGTGGACAAGCATACACCGGATAAGGTTTTTGAATTGGGCTCATGGCTAACCAAAAAAGGATTAGGTTTTCCGCAATATTGCAACGACGATGTTGTTATCCCTGGTTTATTACGTAAGGGTTATGAGAAAGAAGATGCCTATAATTATGTGGTTGCAGCTTGTTGGGAATTCATTATTCCGAAATACGCATTGGACATTCCTAACATAGATGGTTTGTCACTGATTCAGTGTGTTAAAGAGTGTCTTGATGCATTGGATACTTGTAATGACTATGAATCTTTCTACCAATTGGTTGAGCAAAAAATGCAAGCTAAAGTAGATGAAATATGTGAAAAGCATAGAAATTTATTCATTGTACCTTCACCTATGATTTCTTTACTGATGGATGGTACGGTGAACCGGGCTAGGGATATTTCTGAAGGAGCAAAATATAATAACTATGGTATTCATGGCACAGGAATTGCTACTGCTGTAGATTCTTTGGCTGTAATAAAAAAATATTATTTTGAGGAAAAAAGTATAAGCTGTAGAGCCTTGCTTGATGCTCTGGAGGACAATTTTGTTAATCAGCCTCATTTGGAGAGAATGTTGCGTGAGGACGCTCCTAAGATGGGGCAGGATGATGATTATGTTGATTCTATAGCTGTTACTCTTTTAGACTCTTTTGATAAAGTTCTGGAGGGTAAATTGAATGAACGTGGCGGGCGATATCGTGCCGGTACTGGCACGGCCATGTATTACATATCTCACGCTACTAATCTTGGTGCCACTCCTGATGGACGGAAAGCTGAAGAAATGATACCGGCAAACTATTCTCCTACTCTATTTATGAAACAGAAGGGACCGATATCAGTAATTAAATCTTTCACAAAACCTCATTTGGTAAATGTGATTAATGGAGGTCCTCTAACACTAGAGTTTGACCAATCTGTTTTTAATAATAACGAAAGTGTGAAGAAATTGGGTATGTTGGTGAAGACTTATGTTACGCTTGGAGGGCACCAATTACAATTGAACACTGTGAATCGTGAGAAGCTGTTAGATGCAAAGATACATCCGGAAAACCACAAGCAGCTTATTGTCCGTGTATGGGGATGGAGTGGTTATTTCGTTGAGCTTGACGACTGTTATCAGGATCATGTAATTAATAGGATTGAATTTGGAATATAATACTTAATGAATTATGAAAGATACAGTAAAAGGACGAATGTTTTACATCGCATTTGTGGCGTCTCTCGGAGGACTGCTTTTCGGCTTTGATACTGCAGTTATATCGGGCGCTGAAAAGGCAATTCAAGACATTTATGGACTTTCTGATTTTACCCATGGTTTTACTATAGCCATAGCGCTTATCGGTACTATTATTGGAGCGTTAGTTTGTGGTAAGCCTGCCGAGAAATATGGACGTTTGTGTTTGCTGGTTATCATCGCTTGGCTCTATCTGATATCAGCAATAGGAAGTGCGGTAATAGTCAATTGGTATTCATTTATATTCTTTCGTTTTTTGGGTGGTCTTGCTGTTGGGGCTTCTTCCGTAATAGGACCTATGTATATTGCTGAAATATCTCCTTCTCATTGGAGAGGACGTTTTGTGGCTTTTTTTCAATTTAATATCGTTTTGGGGATAGTAATAGCCTATCTCACCAATTATGTAGTAGTTGGTATTCCGCATGATTGGCAATGGATGTTGGGCATAGAAGCTGTTCCGGCATTGTGTTTTGCTTTATTGTTGATGACTGTGCCTGAGAGCCCACGGTGGCTTGTTAAGTGCGGTATAGTAAATAAAGCACGTGATATACTGATACAAATTGGAGAACCGAATGTTGAAAAGGAATTGGCTGCTATTCAAGAGTCACTTAAAACGATAGGGGGAAATAGCGAAAAACTTTTCAAGAAAAAATATTTTAAACCTTTACTCGTTGCTTTTTTGATTTCATCATTCAACCAGCTTACAGGTATCAATGCGATTCTATATTATGCGCCTCGTATTTTCGAACTTTCTGGGTTATTCCGTGAAGGCGCTATGGTTCAATCTATTATGATTGGATTAACAAATCTTACTTTCACAATGTTGGGGATGATTCTTATTGATAAAGTTGGTAGAAAGAAATTGATTGGATTTGGTTCCATTGGAATGTTCCTATCTTTGGCATTGGTTGCAAGGGGATTTTACTTTGAGATTTTTGAAGGATACTATATGCTGGTTTGTTTGATGGGATATATTGCTTTTTTTGCAATTTCTCTAGGAGCTACTATTTGGGTGGTTATTTCAGAGGTATTCCCAAATAGTGTACGTTCGGGTGGTCAGGTATTCGGTAGTATGACCCATTGGATATGGTCTGCACTTTTATCCTGGTTCTTCCCCGTTTTTCTTTCCATTGGTGCTACTTATATCTTCGGGTTCTTCTCGATGATCGCTTTGGGAAGTCTTGTTTTTGCTATTAAACTGCCTGAGACTAAAGATAAGTCTTTGGAGGAAATTCAGAAGGAACTTATATCTTAAACTTGTTTTAACTTTACGGATTATATTATGAATAGATTTTCAATCCTGGTAGGTTTGGTAATGTTTATGACTACTGCTGTCTTCGGTGCTGAAAAATATGATGGCTTTATAAAGCCCGTGCCTTTTACGGCTGTACATGTCCATGACAACTTTTGGAGTCAGCGTTTAGATACACTTCGTACCAAGACTATTCGCTATGCTTTTGAAAAAAGTGAAAAAGCAGGTTATATTGACAATTTTGCTATTGCAGGAGGTTTGAAAGCAGGTAAGTATCAGTCGCTCTATCCGTTTGATGATGCTGAAGTTTTTAAAATTGTAGAAGGGGCTTCTTATCTGTTAATGGTCGAAAAAGATCCTGAGTTGGAAACTTACATTGACAGCCTCGTTTCTATTATTGTTGCAGCGCAAGAGCCCGATGGCTACTTGTTTACAAATAAAACGATCAATAATCCGCTTCATCCATGGGTGGGAGCTAACAGATGGGAAAATGACTGGAATCTCAGTCATGAGACATTTAATGCCGGTGAACTTTATGAAGCTGCTATTGCTTATTATTATGCGACTGGCAAACGGCAGTTGCTTGATGCTGCTATTAAAAATGCCGACTTGATATGTGATGTATTCCATGAAAATGGTATTGTTATGTCTCCCGGACATGCAGTTATCGAAATGGCTCTTGTTAGATTGTATGAAGCTACCGGAAATAAGAAATACTTGAAACAGGCACGTTTCTTTTTGGAATGTAGAGGACGTAGGAAACACGATGCTACTTCCGGGGATCTTCGTAATAATGGTGAGTATTGGCAGGACCATTTACCGGCTGTCCAGCAAAGAGAGGCAGTAGGGCACGCTGTACGTGCGTTGTATTTTTATTCGGGTATGGCGGACATTGCATTTCATATGGCGGACAAAGATTATTTGGAAGCTGTAGATGGTATATGGGATAATATTGTAAGCAAGAAAATGTATCTTACAGGTGGTCTTGGCTCTACAGCACATAATGAAGCCTTTGGAAAGAATTATGAATTGCCCAATGCAACAGCCTATTGCGAGACTTGTGCATCCATTGCCAACTGTATGTTCAACCTGCGGATGTTCAGATTACATGGTGAAGCGAAGTACTTTGATGTGTTGGAGCGTTCCTTATATAATACGGTATTGAGTGGCATATCACTCAGTGGCGATCAGTTTTTCTATCCCAATGTGCTCGAAGCTGACCGTCGGGGACAAAAACGTAGCTTGTGGTTTGGTTGTTCGTGTTGCCCTACAAATCTTTCTCGCTTTATACCTGCTATTCCAGGTTATGTCTATGCTACGGATGAGCATGCTATTTATACTAATCTTTTTATCAGTAGTACAAGTGAGATTGATTTTAATGGCAAGAAAGTGGAGTTGCAGCAAACAACAGATTATCCGTGGGAAGGGGAGATTGAGATAAAGATAGAAAAACTAGAAACCAGTGATTTTGATTTGAAGATACGCATACCTGGCTGGGCTGATGGTAAAGCGGTTCCTTCTGATTTATACAAGTATATTGATAGTAATAAAGGGCGGGTCAATATAAAAATCAATGGAGCACCTTGTACATTCAAAAAAGAAAACGGATATGCTATACTTGAGCATGGATGGAAGAAAGGTGATAAAATAAAAATTTCGCTGCCGATGGAAGTACACCAGGTGGTATCACACAAAGCTGTCAGAACAAATGACAAACTGACAGCTGTAGAGAGAGGTCCGCTGGTGTATTGTGCCGAATTTGCCGATAATGGTGGAAGCGTGTTTAATCTTTCGCTGGATGAAGGGGCCGATTTCAAAATAGACCGTACAAATCGATTTCTTAATGGGGCATATGTAATCAGTGGAACAGGGAAACGATATACTGTTATGTCTGATAAGCATATTAAAGAAGTAAGTACAACTGTAAATTTGATACCTTATTATGCAAGGGCATATCGTGGTGCCGGCGAAATGAAAGTATGGTTACCTCTAAACGGAAATGTCATTAAACAGAATTTATATGATGAATCAAGAATAGTTGATGAGGTGATTGTCGGTAATCCTCAATCGGAGGAAAAGCATAATCTGCAAGGTGAGAATACCCGTTCAGACGAATCAGGTGGATGGAGAGATGCTGAAAACGGATGGTTTTCATACGATTTGAATATTTCTTCCAACCAACCGATGGAGTTGGTTCTTACTTTTCACAGTACGGATGGTGGAAATCGTACTTTTGAGATATGGATAGATGAGTATAAGATTGGAGAGCAAAGTCTTCGCACTGAAACTTTTGATGCCTTGATAGATAAAGTATATCAGCTTCCTGTTGATTTGCTCAGAGGAAAGAAGAAAGTAACAGTAAAACTGAAATCCCTACCTGGAAACGTAGCGGGTGGAGTTTTTGGTTGTAAAATGCGCATACAAGACAATAAGTAGGATTATTTGAAACCATAAACAATTTGTAAAATGAAAAACATATCGGTACTAATATTTTTTATTATGATAACAAGTGCATGCTCAAAACAGACAGATTCATTGTCAAAGGTAAACAGAAAAGATTTTCAAACAGTAGTAGATGGTAAGAATGCAGATCTGTTTATTCTCAAAAACAAGAATGGATTGGAAATGACTGTGACTAATTATGGTGCACGGGTAGTAGAATTCTTTGTTCCCGATAGAAACGGGAAGTTTGAAGATATTGTTTTAGGTCACGACAATATAGAAAAATATATCAACTTTACTGGTGAAAGGTTTCTAGGCGCTACTATTGGCCGTTTTGGTAATCGCATAGCAGATGGTAAATTTACTCTTGACGGTGTAAACTATCAGTTGACAATCAATGATGCCCCTAATAGTCTGCATGGTGGAGAGAAAGGTTTTGATAGAGTAGTGTGGGATACAAAGCAGATTGATTCTCATAAGTTGGAATTTACGTATCAGTCAGCGGATGGAGAACAAGGATACCCGGGAAATCTTGTAGTGGAAATGGTCTATGAATTGACAGATGATAATGAATTTATAGTAACTCATCATGCCGTTACGGATAAAAGAACGGTCATTAATCTTACCCATCACTCGTTTTTTAATTTGCATGGTGCAGGAAATGGAACTGTCAACGATCATGTGCTTATGCTGAATGCGGATAAGTTTACACCGGTGGATGAAGTGTTGATCCCTACTGGAGAACAACTTTCGGTTGAAGGCACACCAATGGATTTTAGAACTCCTACACCTATTGGGAATCGTGTGAATGATGATTACCAACAATTAAAATATGGCCATGGTTATGATCATAATTGGATTTTAAATAGAGAAACGTCGAAAGGACTCGAATTGGCCGCAACTGTTTACGAGCCGATATCAGGGCGGTTCATGGAAGTATACACTACTGAACCGGGTATTCAATTTTATGGTGGAAACTTTTTTGATGGAGAAATAGGTAAGAACAACAAAAGATATGAGTATAGGGCTTCTCTAGCTTTGGAGACACAACATTTTCCGGATAGTCCCAATCATTCGGAATTTCCTTCTGCTGTTTTATCTCCAGGTGAAGAGTATGAACACATTTGTGTATATAAGGTAACGGTAAAAAAATGACCGGATAGATTGTTTTCAGGCAGATTGTCTTGTAGGTATTTTATATATCTACGAGACAATCGATAACTCTAATGTAAAAAGAAACATAAGTATAAACTTAAAATTGGAGAACATAAACATGAAAATCACAAAAAGTATTTCTACATTGGTCAGTGTTGTCTTCTTGGTTTCTTGTTCAGGCAAAGATCTGATGGAGGGAGATAGGAACAGTGAACTGAAATTGAACAGTGTGAGCGAGGTTACTATCAATGACCCTTTTTGGACGCCGAGGTTCGAACAATGGAGGAGCGTCACAGTAAACGATGTATTTGATAAATTTGAGGGCAAGTTCAAGGAAAATCCGGAAGAATGGCAACGAAACAACACTTTTGTGAACTTTGACGATGTGGCTCAAGGGAAGAAAGGAACCGGCCATCACGCAGGACTTCCATGGTTTGATGGACTTATTTATGAAACAATCAGAGGTGTGTCCGATTTGCTGGCACAAAAGGCAAATCCTGAAATTGAGAAAAGACTGGACGGATATATTGATCGGATTTGTGCTGCTCAGCAGGCAGATGCTGACGGCTATATTAATACATGGACGGATTTGATGGAACCGGAGCATCGCTGGGGTGATAATGGCGGTTTCTTACGTTTTCAGCATGATGTATATAATAGCGGTATGTTGGTCGAAGCCGGAGTACACTACTATCAGGCTACAGGTAAGACTAAATTGCTTGAAGCTGCTACCCGTTTAGCCAATTATATGACAGAGTTGATGGGACCTGCTCCCAAAAGGAATATTGTACCCTCCCATTCGGGTCCCGAAGAACCGATGATGAAACTTTACTGGCTATATAAAAACAATCCGGATTTGAAATCAGCAATCTCGGTACCGGTAAACGAAGATGCCTATTATGCTCTGGCCAAGTTCTGGATTGAGAATAGAGGGAATAACTGCGGTTATCCGTTATGGCAGTTTTGGGGAAATGACAAGGCGGAAAAATGGATTAAAGAGCAGAAGTATAAGGATGAACATTTCGGCTTAAATACGCGTCCAAGTTGGGGAGATTATGCTCAAGATTCCATTCCTGTTTTTGATCAAAAGACTATTGAAGGTCATGCGGTTCGGGCAACCCTGCTTGCTACAGGTATAGCCGCTGTTGCTTTGGAAAACCACTCGGACAGATATATTCAAACTGCAAAAACACTTTGGAATAATATGGTAGGTAAGCGTATGTTTGTAACCGGAGGTGTAGGAGCCATTCATTATGATGAAAAATTCGGTCCCGACTATTTTCTTCCCACTGATGCATATTTGGAGACATGTGCTGCTGTAGGTGCAGGCTTTTTTAGCCAAAGAATGAATGAATTAACTGCAGATGCTAAGTATATGGATGAGTTTGAACGGACACTTTACAATAATGTACTGACAGGTATTTCTTTGTCTGGGAAAGAATATACTTATCAGAATCCGCTCAATTCACATAATCATTCCAGATGGAGTTGGCATGATTGTCCTTGCTGCCCTCCTATGTTTCTTAAAATGGTATCGGCAGTCCCAGCATATATATATGCATCGCAAGCAGACAACCTTTATATAAATCTTTTTATTGGAAGTCAGACGGTTATTGATTTGGAAAATACTAGGGTGAGAGTAAATATGAAAACTGAATATCCTTGGAAGGGGAAAGTTGCTGTAAATATAGATCCTGATAGGGATGCTACTTTTGCTCTCCGGATTCGTATACCGGGCTGGGCTCGGGGAAAAGAAAACCCTTACAATCTATATATTTCAGAGTTGAAGTCACAGACGGTATTGTATGTTAATGGTGAAAAGAACGTTTTGGATATCGAAAAAGGGTATGCTGTTGTAGATAGAAAATGGAAGAAAGGTGATAAGGTAGAACTCTTGTTACCTATGGTTCCTCGAATTATTACAGCTAATGATGAAGTGAAAGATCTAAACGGAATGGTAGCTCTTGCTTCTGGTCCGTTGGTTTACTGTCTCGAATCGGTAGATAATGAAGACTTGGATAAGCTACAGTTAGATAGGAATTCTCAATTGGATATTGTTTATCGAGATGACTTGCTTGGTGGTGTTAACGTTATTAAGGTTGTCGACAAAGAGGTAGAACATACACTAACTGCAATTCCATATTATACAGTTGGAAATAGAAACCAATCAGGATATAAGGTTTGGATACCTGACACTCAGAAAGATTAATGAATTACAAAGTATAAAAGTGATTGTGCTTAAAAACATTCTTAAATCGGTAAAAATATGAAAAATGAAGTATTTAAATTGAAGCATTTTGCGAAAAAAGTATCAGGTAACTTTATGAAGGCAGTTAGTTGTTTTCTATTGTTTATCATTGTATCAACCCAATGGGCTGGAGCTTCTGAGAATGGATTACAGATTTCTCAGCAAAACAAACGTACTATAACAGGTACTGTGACCGATAAATCGGGTGAGGCGATTATCGGAGCTAATATTGTGGAAGTGGGAACCACGAATGGTACTGTTACAGATTTGAACGGACATTATACGCTTGCCGTATTGCCCGATGCTACCTTAAAAATATCTTATATCGGGTATGTTGAGAAAACAGTTAAAGTGGGGAAGTCATCGACAATTGATATTGTGTTGGTGGAAGATTCAAAAACTTTAGCCGAAGTAGTTGTGGTTGGTTATGGCACGATGGATAAAAAGGAGTTGACTTCAGCTATCTCGCATGTTTCAAATAAGGATTTCTTGGGTGTAGCATCCATAGATCCAAGTATGCAGATACAAGGAAAGGTACCGGGGCTGACAATTACCAATACTGCTATGGGTGATCCTAATTCAGGGGCAACTATTCAAATTCGAGGCATCTCCTCGCGTAGTGCAGGCTTAGGCCCGCTGATTGTGATTGATGGGGTTCCCGGAGGTAATCTGCACAATATCAATTCCAATGACATTGAGTCTATTGATGTTCTTAAAGATGGAGCTGCTTCAGCTATTTATGGGACACGGGGTAGTAATGGTGTTATAGTAATTACTACCAAAAAAGGGACTACTGATGGAAAGGTGCATACTGAATACAATGGATATGTTTCATTTGACTTTGCCCATAATGATTTGGATATCCTTACTGCTGATGAGTTCCGTAAATATAAGGTTGACACTGGTGTGGCGACTGATTTTGGTGCCAATACCGATTGGATGAACGAAATTACCCGTACTGGTTTCTCACAGAATCATACATTGGCCCTTTCAGGAGGTAATTCAAAAACTAATTATCGTATTAGTGTGGATGTACGCGATGCGAAAGGTATTGATATTCGCACAGACCGTACGGATTATGGTGCCCGTTTGGGATTTGAGCACACTACGAATGGTGGCTTGTTTAAGTTTTCTGGCAACCTTACTCCTCGTATCGTTAATCGCAATCATTCGGACTATGACGCCTTTAATCAGGCAATCAGCGCTAATCCTACAATGCCGGTAAAGAATGGCAATGACAAGTCTGGTAAAAGCTATACTCAGTTTACAGGAGATTCCATGTGGAATCCGGTAGATAGGCTTAAAACAGAAAAGAAATATAGTGAGCATAAGAATCTGGAGTGGAATATGACTGCAAAGTTGAACTTACTCCCCTTGCTGGCTAAGGAAGAACTGTCTGGTCATATGTTAAGTACTCAGGCTACAATAGCTCAAATTTATAATGACGAACAATATTTTGAGTTCAGACCGTCATATAGTACGTTATCTGCCAATTATAACAGTTCTGAATTTAAAGGATATGGAGAAGCCAAACAGGATTACAAGAAGTATAGGAGTGAAATGTTTGAATGGCTTGTAAATTATAGCTTGGAACAGAATGGACATAATCTAGGAGTAATGGGAGGTTATTCATATCAGCAGTTTATGAACTATGGATTTGCTGCTGAGAATAAGCAGTTTACATCGGATGCCTTGACTTGGGATAATTTGGGTGATGGGGTCTATATGCAGGAAGAAGGAAGAAATGGCATGAGTTCGTATAGGAATAGCTCTAAACTGATTGCCTTCTTTGGCCGTTTGACATATAATTATATGCAACGTTATATGCTTACTGCCTCGTTGAGATACGAGGGCTCTTCTAAGTTTGGTAAAAATAATAAATGGGGGTATTTCCCTGCGGTATCTGCGGGATGGCGCATAAGTGATGAAGCGTTTATGAAAGATATTAAGTGGATTAATAGCTTGAAACTGCGTGCCGACTTGGGTGTAACCGGTAATCAGGAATTTGATTCCTATCGTTCTTTGGCAACTTATGCCGGTTATGGAGAATCTTACTTTAATGGACAGTATTATAAGGGCTGGGGATCGAACAAGAATCCCAATCCAGATTTGAAATGGGAAAAAGGGTTGAACTGGAATGTTGGCATTGACTTTGAACTGTTCGATATATTGTCCGGTAGCATTAACTACTATAATCGTAAACAACAAGACTTGCTAGGTGACTACAAGGTATCGTTGCCGCCGTACACTTGGGACTCTATGTTTGTTAACGTTGGTACGATGCGGAATACGGGCGTGGAAGTGGATTTGAATGTACAAGCGGTTAAGACCAAAGACTTTATATACAATATAGGTGTTGTAGGATCTACAGAGAATAATAAGTTCTTGAATTTTTCCAATCAGACATATACCGGTCAGGATTACTATGAAACAGTAGGTATGGTAGGTCCCGGTTCTCCAGGAAATTTGCAAAGAATATCTAAGGGTGAACGAATCGGTAACTATTATACTTACAGATATGCCGGTGTTGGCGATGACGGAAACTGGTTGGTGTATAATAAAGATAATGAAGTGATTCCCATTGGAGAGGCTAGGGAACAAGATAAAACGATAGGTGGCAATGGACTTCCTAAATTCTCTGTTTCGCTCAACAATACGTTTGTATATAAGAACTTCGACCTTTCTGTCTATTTCCGTGGAGTCTTTGGTTTCGATATTTACAATGTCCATGACATGTATTATGGACTTCAAGCTGTCAATGCACCTTATAACGGACTGAAAAAGGCATTTACAGATAACAAGCACATCACTGGTGGTCAGAATCTGCTGTTGGATTATTTCATAGAGAAAGGTGATTATGTGAAACTTGATGTCTTGAGCTTGGGATATACCGTGAATATCAATAAGAAATGGCTGGAAAAGATTCGTGTATATGCTACGGCTAGAAATCTGTTTACGATTACAGGCTTTAGTGGAGTGGATCCAGCGCAATATCCTACCAATGGACTTACTCCGGGAACCTTCAATGGTGGAAGGTCATATTATCCGTCCACTACTCAGGTTTTGTTTGGAGCACAAATTTCTTTTTAAAGGATTTATATAATATAAACGTCGGAAATTATGAATAAAATTGAAAAGATGAAATATATATTTATTGTGCTGATAGTTGGCATAATGTGTGGCTGTACTGATTTGTCGGAGACTTTGTACGATACAATTGCCTCTGAAAACTATTACAATACGAGAGAGGATGTTATCCGGTCAGTGATTCGCCCTTGTGAACATGCTTCTTGGACTGTTGCTCAGATATACGATTTGCAAGAAAATACGGCTGATCAGATAGCGACCTATAACCGCGAAGGTGACTGGTTGGATGGACAGCGATTCCAGCGTCAGCACTATCACACCTGGACCATTGATGACTTTAGCAACTATCAAGGCTGGTTTGCCAATTTCCAGGGTATCATGTTGTGTTCTGCCTCCATTGACGATTTGACAGCATTGAATCCTGCCGATTTTGGTTGCACTCAAGAGGAATTTGATGAATGGTCAGCCGGATTACGCACATTACGTGCATGGTTCTATATCAATGTTTTTGACTTATTCAGAAATATACCTTTGGTACCTAGCAGCAATCCAGAGGAAATATCCAAAGGACAAGTTTCCCCACAAGAAATATTCGATTTCATAGAACAGGAATTGATAGAATCAATCTCTTTGCTTCCTATAAAAGAAGGAACGGGAGGAAATAAATTGAAACAAGGACAGTGGAATAAGGCTGGTGCTGCTGCTTTGCTGACCAAATTGTATCTCAATGCGGAGAAATGGATTGGAACGCCTAAGTACGACGAATGTGCTGCGTATGCCCAGAAAATAGTTGATGGGGAATATGGCACTTATACGATAGCAGATAGATGGGATGCGCCTTATGACTGGAATAATGAGACTTGTGATGAAGTGATTTTTGCTTTTACAGGTGCCTTGACCCGTGCACATTGGCATTACAGTGGTGAAATGTTTTGGTGGTCCATTCCTGCGCGTGCTACTGATTATTTGGGTTTCAAGGATTGGGGTATGTCCAACCCTAAATTCGCATTGCAGCCAAGTTTGGATGTTGATGGTAATTTATATGATTTTGAACTTGGCATGCCAGTAGCTAGATTCAAGAACTATCCTGAAGATTGTCGTTTAAAACTATACCGTAATTTGGCAGGAGAAAGTCAGAGGGAAGGAATGTTTTTGTTTGGCTATTTAGAATATGAAGAGGGAGGTGAGATGAAAAGAGTTAAGAATCCCGGGCAAAGTTATGACTTGTATATCCGTGATCAAGTCGGATTGTTCAGAGGAGCCGACCCCAATACAATCATTACTGATAAGGAATCGAATATGAATCATGGGGATCATAATTCTGGATGGCATTTGGTGAAGTATCCTTTCTATAGAAGTAATGACCCGGGGGCAATAGAGTCGGATTATGCTTTGATACGATTACCCGAAATATATTATACCCTGGCTGAATGCAAATTCCGTGCAGGCGACAAAGAAGGAGCTGCAAAACTGTTGAATGCGGTTCGTAAGCGTTATTATCCTGAAGACAAATATGAGGAATATCTCTATAAACCGGAGGGAGAGGTAGAGTTGACTGAAAATGAATTATTGGATGAATGGGGGCGTGAGTTCCTTGGCGAGGGTAGAAGACGTACTGACTTGATCCGATGGAATAAATTCTGTACAGGTACATGGTGGGATAAAAAGCCAGATTCTGATAATCATACTGAGATATTCCCTTTGCATAGAGATATCTTGGGGGCAAATCCGAATCTTAAGCAGAATCCAGGTTATGATGATATAGATAGGTAATAGGAGTTCTAAATATTTATTCAATATGATGCGAATCAGTAATTGGCTTGCTGATTCGCATTTTTAGCATTTAACAACATAAACAATATGAGAAAAAAGCTTTTATACACCTTGTTGGCTTCATGCCTTTTTGCATGCAGTGACAAGGATACGTCTTACGAAGTCATAAAGAACGACTTGCGGGCACCTGCCTACCCGCTTGTTACCATCGACCCTTATGCCAGCGCATGGTCCATGAGCGATAACCTTTATGACAGCCCCGTTCGCCATTGGACGGGTAAGGATTTCCCGCTGATCGGCGTGGTGAAGGTGGACGGTGTCCCCTACCGTTTTATGGGAACCGAAGAATTGGAGATGAATGCCATCGTGCCCACCTCGCAGCAAGGCGATTGGACGGGCCGGTATACCACAGAGAAGCCTGCGGGCGATTGGACGTCTGCCGGTTACGACGATTCCAAGTGGAAGTCGGACCTTGGCGCCTTTGGTACCAAGGAAAATGAGCCTACTGCCAAGACGCAGTGGGGTACCCGGAACATCTGGGTGCGCCGTACGGTAACCATCGACCGTGATTTGACCGGTATCCCTGTCTATCTGGAATTCTCCAATGATGACGATGCGGTGTTCTACGTCAACGGTGTGAAAATACACGGTACGGGAACCACGTGCAACAAAAACAAGTTAGTGAAACTTCCAGAAGAGGCCTTGGCGGTTTTGAAGCGTGGCGACAACATCATTGCCGCCGAATGTATCAATCCGGTTGGTAACGGCCTGCTCGACTTCGGGCTGCAGATTCCGAAAGATCTGGAAACGGTGTTTGGCAATACTGCGGTGCAGACTTCTGCCGACGTGCAGCCCATGCAGACACACTACGCTTTTACCTGTGGTGATGTCGACCTGAAAGTCACCTTCACGGCACCTCTCTTTATGGAGGACCTGAAGCTGCTGAGCCGTCCCGTGAATTATCTTACTTATAGTGTTGCTGCCCGTGACGGCAAGGAACACGAAGTGGAGGTGTATTTTGAGGCTTCTCCGCGCTGGGCGCTCGACCAGCCTTACCAGCAATCTGCGAGCAAGGGCTATGAAGC
>QWBY01000646.1_pt1 | contig 24560 bp, 21 predicted proteins | sample 1972471 | NCBI WGS metagenome assembly QWBY01 (sample SAMN09866722, study PRJNA288562) | Human gut metagenome isolate term6_stool, whole genome shotgun sequencing... | reverse complement strand
GATGAGGCAAAAAGTGATGCAGCGCAAACTATTGGTTATGACTCCTACGAGAGAATTGTAAAATATTTTGAGGAATTCAATGAAAATAGAATTTGATGATGGCTACTCCTTTGGTAAAGGAGCCTTCGAAACCATTAAGGTAGTGGATGGAAGGCCCCTTTTTCTGGATAAACATTTAGAAAGGCTTAAAAAGTCCTTAGAATTTTTCGGCATTTCAAAGGAAATTGAAGAAGTTAAAATTTTAGAATATATAAAGTCATCAGAGGAGAAAAATTTCGCCCTAAAAATCATTGTTTCTGATGATAATTTTATTCTAACAAGTCGAGAGGATAATTATAGAAAAGATAATAAAAGATTTAAACTTATTGTTTCTGAAGTTAGAAGAAACTCTTCTTCAAAAATGATTTATCACAAGAGCCTTTCTTATTATGAAAATATTATGGAGCACAGATTGGCATTAAATAAGGGATACGACTCTGCTCTTTTTATAAATGAGAGGGGAGAAGTATGTGAAACTTCTTTTGCAAATATATTTTTTGTAAGAGGTGGAGAAATATTTACACCAGTAATTTCTTCTGGACTTCTAAAGGGTACCATGAGAGATTTTATTATAGAAAATTATCAAGTTAAGGAAGAGATTATTTATTTGGATGATTTAAAAAATTTTGATGAGGCTTTTATTTCCAACTCCTTAATGGGAGTTAGAAATGTTTCGCTTATAAATGATATTATTTTTAACGAAGAAGATAAGACTAATTTAATTCAAGTTGATTTAAAAAAATATGGTTTTTAATATTTTTAAGAAGCTGGCTAAGAGCCAGTTTTTTTATTGGCATAATTTAAGGTGATTAAATGAAAAAAACAAATGCAATGAGAATTCTTGAAAGTGAAAATATAGATTTTGAAATAATAGAATATTCTACTAAGGATGGAATAGGTGGAGTAGATGTTGCAGAAAAATTAGGAGAAGATAAGGATAGGGTTTTTAAGACTCTTGTAACGGAATCAAAAGAAGGAGAAAATTTTGTTTTTGTTGTTCCTGTATCATCAGAATTGGATTTAAAAAAAGCAGCAAAGGCTTCAGGATCAAAAAAAGTTGAGATGATACCTCAAAAGAAACTTCTTCCACTAACTGGTTACGTGCATGGTGGATGTTCACCTGTGGGTATGAAAAAAGAATTTAAAACTTTTATAGATTCATCAGCAGAAAACTTGGACTTCTTTTATGTAAGCGGTGGAAAAGTTGGTATGCAAATAAAATTAAATCCTAAGGAATTAGTAAACCTAATCGATGGAGAATTTGCTGATATAAAAAAGGAGTAAGTATGTATAGAGATATTTATGAAAAGTGGCTTGCAAGTAAAAGCGTTAGCCCAAAATTAAAAAATCAATTATTAAAAATACAAGCAAATGAAGAAGAAATTGAAGATAGCTTTTACAAAGATCTAGAGTTTGGTACAGCTGGTCTTCGTGGAATTCTTGGACCTGGAACAAACAGGATGAATTATTTAACGGTTGGTAAGACTGCTCTTGCCCTTGCTGAATTAATAGACAGTCTTGGAGAAGACGCAAAAAATAGGGGAGTAGTCATTGGACGTGACATAAGACACCAGTCTTATGAATTTTCTATTTTAACAGCAAAAATTTTGGCAGAAAAAGGAATCAAAGTTTACTTATTTCCAGGAATTACACCAACACCACTTTTAGCATATTCAATAAGATATTTAAAGACAATCTCCGGAATAATGATTACCGCTTCCCACAATCCAAAGAACTACAATGGATTTAAACTTTACTGGGAAAAGGGATCACAAATTCTAAATGATATTGCTGAAGAGATTGAGGCAAGATCAAAAGAAATAGATATCTTAGATTATGACTTTAATTCACTTAAACAGTTAGGAGACTATAAAGAAATTAAATTTTTAGGAGAAAATATAACAAACTCCTTCTATAAGGATACTTTAAGTCTTTCTTTAACAGATGATATTGATAAGGACATTAAAATTGTTTACACCCCTTTAAGTGGTTGTGGAAATAAATTTGTAAGAAAGGTTTTGTCAAGAAGAGGATTTAAAAATGTTTATGTAGTTCCTGAACAAGAAAATCCTGATGGAGATTTTACAAATGTATCTAATCCAAACCCTGAAGATATTAGGGCCTTTGATAAGGCAATTGACCTAGCAAAGAAAGAAGGTGCAGATATAATTATTGCAACTGACCCAGACTCTGATAGGGTAGCTGTTCTTGAAATGGGAGAAGAAATTTTAAGAATTACTGGAAATCAAATGGGATTTATCCTAGGTAACTTCTTACTTGAAATGGATGCGCATAAAAATTCAGAAAATCCTTCTTTTGTCAAAACAGTGGTAAGTGCTGACTTAATCAAAAAAATTGGAAAAAACTACGAAGTTGAAGTTTTTGAAACTCTAACAGGTTTTAAAAATATTTGTAACTTACCAAACATTTGGGATGAAAGCCATGAACATAACTTTATCTATGGTTACGAAGAATCAATTGGATATGTAATTGGGAACCATATTAGAGATAAAGATGCAGTTGGAACTTCCATGATAATTGCTGAAATGGCAGGCTACCTTAAGAAAAGAAATCTTAAAATTAAAGATTATATTGAAGAAATTTATAAAAAATATGGATATTTTGAAGAGTATCTTGATTCAGTTTACTTTGAAGGGAAAGATGGAAGCAGTACAATGAAAAAAATCATGGATAGTTTTAGGAAAATTGAGTCCTTTGAAAAAATAGGTGATTTAAAGAGAAAAGAAGACTTTATTGATGATAAAGAAAATCCACAAGATCTTTTGAAATTTTATTTTGATGATGAAACTTGGTTTGCCTTAAGACCTTCTGGCACTGAACCAAAATTAAAAATCTATGCTTACGCAGTGTCTGATAATGAGAAAGACGCAAAAGATAAAATTAATATTATGAAAGAAGAGATAATGGATAAAATCCAAACAAGTAGGTGAAAAAATGATTCTTTATTGCGACTTTAACCCAAAAATTGTTAGAGAATTTAATTTAAAAGATGAAGCTGAGAATTTAATTGAAACTTCAAAAATTTATCCCAGCGGTCATGGGATTTACATGTCCCTTTTTGCAAAGAAACTTGGTATTGACTCAGAAGTATTTATGCTAAAGGGCAACAAAAGAGGCAGAGAAATTGCCATGTCCCTAAGTCAGCTAGGTATAGATGTTAACTTTACAGGTCTTAAAGACGAAAATGTTGAAGAAGTTTTGATAAAATCAAAAGATTCTAAGAAAGTTTATAGGACTGAAGATCCAAGAATAACCATGGAAGATAGGTCAGACATTTTAAATTCTTTTGAAAGATCTCTATATAATAAAAAAATAGTTGTAATTCCAAAGATAGATTTAAAGGGTTTGAATGATAATATTTATGAAAAACTTGTAAAAATTTGTTATCAAAACAAGGTAAAAGTTGCTGTCAACCCAAGAAATCTTGATGAAATGGAAAAAATAAATCCCTATATTTTAATGTTTGATAAAAAAGACATAGAGAAGGATAAAAAAATTAATTATACTGGGGAAGTAATTGAATACAATAAAAAATTTATAGAGTCAGGAACTAAAATTGTCTTTGTAAATAGCAAAAGGGCAACAATTATTTCCACAGAAGAGAAAAATTATAGGGCCTATATAAATAAGGATAAGTTAGAAAATAAAATTTTAACTGAAAAATTTGATACTGGTCTATCACTGTCTGGACTTGCAATTGCAATTGACAGAGAATATGATTTTATAACTTCAATAAAACTTGCAATCTCTTGTGGAGTGTGGGAAAATTTTGTAGACAAGGATAAGATAGAGATGAGCGCTATTAAAAAAATTATGAATAGTGTAGAAGTAGAAGAAATTTCATAAGTCAGGAGGAATAATGAAAAATTTCAAATTAAATAGAGATGATGTTGTTTTTACATTTATAGATATTCAAGATAAACTCTTAAAGGCAATGTACAACAGAGATGAGATAGTAAAAAATTCAACAGTTTTGGCAAAAGTAGCAAGCACTATTGGAGCAGAAGCTATTTACACAGTTCAGTATCCTAAGGGACTTGGCTTTACTAATGAAGAGGTAAAAGCTCCTCTTAAAGATAAAAAAGAATTTGATAAATTAACTTTTAACTCCTATGGTGACGAAGAAATAAAAAAAGAATTTGATAGACTTGGCAAGAAACAAGTTGTCCTATGTGGTATGGAAACTCATATATGTGTATTCCAAACTGTTAGAGCCCTACTAGAAGCAGGTTACGAAGTTTTTGTGGCAGAAGATGCAATGGGATCAAGGACTGAAAAAAATTCTAAAAATGGAATGGAACTTCTTCGCGAAATGGGAGCAGTGATTTCAAATACAGAAACAATTTTATTTGACCTTGCAGGTATTGCAGGCACAGATGAATTTAAAAGTTTACAAAAATTAATAATTTAATAAACTTAGAGACTAGAGCTTCCAGGTGGAGGCTCTTTTTTTATAATCTGTGATATAATTATTTTGGTGATAAAATGAAAATAATTCACACTGGTGATTTACATTTAAAAAAAATTTATAAGGGAAGGCTACCTCTCGAGGTTTCAAATAAACTTCTTGAGGATGCTTGGCGTGCCCTCTTTGAAGTTTTTGAATTCTCAAATGAAGTTGAAGCAGATATTATTTTAATAGCTGGCGATTTATTCGAGAGAGAATATTTTAACCTAAGAGATTTAAATAGATTTTTAGATTTAGTAAGAAATGTTAAGGCTAAAATATTTATTGCCTTTGGCAACCATGATTATCTCTCAGAAGACAACTTATTTTTAAAAGTAGACCTACCAGAGAATTTGTATATATTTAAAAACAATCTTGATTATTTTGAATTAAGTGAATTAAAAACTAGGATTTATGGAATTTCTTATGATTCTTATGCTTTTAATAGAAATTTTGGAGATTTAGATTTAGACGAAGAATTTATAAATATTGGTCTCTTTCATTCAGACTTAAAAGATGAAAGATATTTGCCACTTAGTAAAGATTTTTTACAAAAATTTAACTATGTCGCTCTCGGACACATTCACAAGAGGGCAAAGGTGTATGATAACACTTACTACTCTGGGTCTTTAATTCCACTTTCCTTTAAAGATGCAGGAAAGAGGGGAATAATTTACCTTGACGATGAGAAAAAATCATTTGAATTTAAAAATTTTTCCAAGAGAGAGTTTATAAATCTTGAAATAAATTTGAATAAGGAAATGACCTTTAGTGATATTTTAGGGTCTATCCAAGAGAATATCTACCAAGATAATCTTTATAGGATTAGACTAAGGGGAGAGACAAAACATCCTGAAGATTTAGAAAACTTTCTGCGAGAAAATTTGAATGCTTTTTATTTTGAAATATTAAATGAACTATACGATATAGAAGAAGACTTTGAGATTGAAGATAAATATATCTTGGAATTCTTAAATAGCTTCGGTTCTAGTAATACTCAAATGGATGCGAAGGAACTTTCTAAAAAATATATTTTGGAGCAATATTATGATATTTAAAGAATTAGGACTTTTAAATTTCGGAAAATTTGAAGATAAAAAGATTGAGCTTCAAGATGGAATAAACTTAATTTATGGAGTAAATGAAGGTGGAAAGTCCACTATAACAAATTTTATAGATGGAGTTCTTTATGGTTTTAGTCGTGACTCCTTAGCTAGAAAGGTTCGTGACGAACTTTTTGAAAAATCAAGGCCATGGACTTCTAATTTATATAGGGGTTACATTATTTTAAATGATAGTGAAGAGGACTATAGAATAAGCAGAGACTTTGACAAGGATGAAGTTTCAATCTTAAATCTAAATACAGGTGAGGACCTTTCAAATGATGAAAGAAATTTTTTATATTCAAGGATTCCTCAACCAGGTGTAATATTTTTTGAACTAAATAGAAAAATTTATAAATCAAGTTTTTACCTTGGACAAAGGCTCAGTCAATTGGAAGATGATGCTAGTGATGAACTAAAAACTAGGATTAATAATTTTTCTATTTCTGAAGATGAAAACCTTGATTTAACTAAAGTAATAGAAAAAATGGAGGAAGACCTCTATAATTTAGGGACAAAAAGAAGAAAATCATCGGAAATCGGAAGATTCTACGATGAATTGGAAAAAATTTCAAAAAATAAGGCAAACTTTATAAGTCTTAAGGAAACTTATAAAAATTCTATTGAAGACTATAAGCTTTCTAAGGACAAATTAAAAAATCTTGAATATAAATTAAAGGGTAGAAAGCTTTTTGAACTTGAGACTTTAAAGGCGAAGTTAAAAGAATGTCAAACCAATGAATCAAATGGAGAAAATGATTATAAATTATCTGAACTTGAAAGAGCAATTGAGATAAATAAAGAACTTGGAATCTACTCTAGTAGACTTGATGATCTCTTATCAACTGAGCAAGAAAACTTTGAAGTGGACCTAGATTTAGAAGAAGACTATAAGAGGTATAAGGAAATAAATAGAGAGATACAAGTCTTAAATGAAAATAATTATTCTAAAGAGATGGAAATTATTTCATGGGACATAAAAAATCTTGAAAGAGAAATCTTTAAATATGTTTTAAAATTTATGTCCTCTATGATAATTGGTGGAGCTGTAATATTTATTTCACTTTATTTCAAAAAATATTTAATTTCAATTTTATCTATTTTATTTTTTACTTATTCTTACTTTAGGATAGTAAAATTTAGGGAAAACAAAGACTTATTAAATAGACTAAAAAACAAATATCAAGATTATAGGATTAAGTCTCAAGAAAAAACTCTTATAAAAAAGGAATTTGATAAAGAAATCTCAGAAATTTTAAACAAGTATGGTGCAAGAGATAAAAAAGAATTAAGTGAACTTTTTGATTCAAAACTCCAAGAGAATTTTAAGAATATTTCAAAAAATGAATATACTAAGGAATTGATGGAAAAAAATTCTTTAGAAATTGAGGATACAAAGAAAAAAATTTTTGAACACGAAGAAGACCTAGAAAATATTTTTAATAAATATGGAGTTCAAAATATTAAAGATTTGAAAACTCTATTTCATTATAAAAAAGATGATAATAGGATTAGTGAATATAAGTACAGGATTGAAAAGCTGGAAAAAGAAAATTTAAGTGGAGAACTGTACAAAGAAGAAAATATTGAAGAAATCCAAGAAAAAATAGACAAGGAAAAAAACAATATTTTAAACTTAGAAGGTAGCTTAAAAACTCTTGATGAATCTCTAGAAAAATTAAGAGTTTTAGATGAAAGATCTTGTGAGCTCACTGAAAAGCTAGAAAAATTAGAATATAAAAAAGAATTACTTGAATTATCTATTGAAAAAATGGAGGACTTTGTTAAGTCTAAGCGAAAGAATACTCTTCCTCTTTTGAAAAAAAAAATTTCACAATACCTAAGTTGCATGACTCATGGAAAATATGAAGAAATTTTAATTGATGACACTTTTGGCATAAGGGTTTATGATAAGGATATAGAGGATTATGTTGATTTGGATTCTTTAAGTATGGGGACAATTGATCAGATTTATCTGGCCTTTCGTCTTTCTATATCAAAAATAATAAGTGACAAAGAAATTCCACTAGTCCTTGATAGTCATTTTGATTCTTATGATGATAAGAGGTTAAAGGAATCTCTTAAAATGTTGGAAAGTCAGCAACAAGTTTTGATTTTTACAAGTACAAATAGGGAAATAGAAATTTTAGATAAAAATAATATGACATATAATTTAATAAAAATTTGAGGTGTATATGATATTCGCAATTGGAGATCTTCACTTCGACTACACAAAAGAAAAACCCATGAATATTTTTGGAGATAATTGGGAAAATCATGAAGAAAAAATAATTGAAAATTGGAAGAAGATGGTCAAAGATGATGACTTAGTCTTATTGCCAGGTGATATTTCTTGGGCGCTTAAACTCGATACTGCAAGTTTAGACCTTAAAAGAATTGATGAGCTTCCTGGTATCAAGATAATTTCCAAAGGGAACCACGACTATTGGTGGTCTTCTTTAAACAAGATGAATAATCTTGGTTATAAGACTATCCATTTCATCCACAACAACTCTTTTGAATACAAGAATTATTCTATTTGTGGAACAAGAGGATGGGCTGCTAGAGATTCTTTTGAGTTTTCAGAAAATGATGAAAAAATTTATCTTAGAGAAGTCCAGAGATTAAAAAACTCTTTGGATTCATGCGTAAATAAAAAAATAATTGCCATGATTCATTATCCTCCTTTTAATCAAGATTTAAGTCTCAATGAATTCTCACAGATGCTAGCTGATTATAAGGTGGAAAAATGTGTTTATGGTCACCTTCATGGAAAGGGTCACAAGTTCTCCTACGAGGGAGAAATGGAAGGCGTTGACTATAATTTTGTTGCAAGTGATTATTTAGATTTTAATTTAAAAATAATTGAGGAGGACTAATGGAAAGAGAGATTGAAGTAAAGCTTCTTGATATTGATGTAGAAGAATTTGAAGAAAAGATTAAAAAAATAGGTGGTAAATTTGTAAAAGAAGAGGATCAAACTAATATTACAATTAATTCCACCGCTCATAAAATTTATAAAAAGAAGGGCTATCTGAGAATTAGAGTTACTAAAACTTCAGATGACGAGAAAAAATATTTTACCTTTAAAGAAAATATTTCGGACTTCAAAGTTAGGGATAATATAGAACACACAACAGAAATCACAAGTGTGGATGATTTAATAAATATTTTGAAGTGCCTGGGATATGACATTTATCACACAGGTTATAAAAATAGAAAAAAATATTCCTATAAAAAATTTGTCATTGATATAGATACTTGGGATAAAGAAACTTATCCAAAGCCCTATGTTGAGATAGAAGCTCCTAGTATGGAGGATATTTATCACTTAGTAGATAAATTAGAAATACCTAGAGAAAATGTATCAACTATGTCCATTGATGAACTTAGAAAATCTTTAAAAAAATAGTGTGACATATATAATAAATGTGTTATAATATTTTTGAAATAACAAGGAGGAATTATGTCTAAGTATAATTATATTAAATGGTTTAATGAAATTGGTAAAGATGATGTAGGACTTGTTGGAGGAAAGGGAGCTAACCTTGGCGAATTAACTAGCTTTGGTCTACCAGTGCCTCCAGGATTTTGTGTAACAGCAGAAGCATACACTAAGTTTATTAAATATGCAGAACTTGATGAAGTTGTTAAACTTTTAATGGAAGCTGTTGATGTTGAGAATGTTGACGATCTTACAAATGCATCAAAGGAAATCCAAAATAAAATTAAGGAAAAAGACTTTGATCCAGAACTTGAAGAAGAAATCTTAAGAGCTTACAGAGAATTTTCTGAAGACATTGGAGTAAAAAATCCAGAAGTTGCAGTTAGATCATCTGCTACTGCAGAAGACCTTCCAGATGCATCCTTTGCAGGACAACAAGATACTTACTTACACATTAGTGGTGAAGAAGAACTACTTAACCACATTAGAGATTGCTTTGCATCACTTTGGACTTCTAGAGCAATCTATTACAGAGAAAAACAAAACTATGATCACTTCGATGTAGCTCTTTCTGTTGTAATTCAAAAAATGGTTAACTCTGAAAAATCAGGAGTTATGTTTACAGCAAACCCTATTAATAACTCTAAAGATGAAATGATGATTAACGCATCTTACGGACTTGGTGAAGCTGTTGTATCTGGTATTGTTACTCCAGATGAATATATAATTGACAAAAAAACTAAAAGAGTTATTGAAAAAAGTATTTCTGAAAAAGAATACATGGTTATAAAAAATGAAAATGGTGTTGGAACTAGAACTGTAAATGTAAAAGATGTTCTAGGAGAAGATGCTATAAAGGCAGAAGCTCTTTCACCAGAAGAACTTGACACTCTTATTGAAAGAGGACTTAAGGTAGAAAAACTTTATGGTTCAGTGCAAGACACTGAATGGGGCTTTGATACAGACACAAAAGAATTTTACTTCTTACAATCAAGACCAATTACAACTCTTGCAGAAGAAAAAGAAGAAAAATTAGTAACTCTTTGTAAGGGTCTACCAGCTTCTCCAGGAATTGGAAGAGGTAAGGTAAAACTTATTAAAGATATTTCTGAAATTAACCTTGTTGAAGAGGGAGACGTTCTTGTAACTGCCATGACAAACCCTGACATGGTACCTGCTATGAGAAAGTGTGCTGGTGTTGTAACTGACGAAGGTGGAAGAACTTGTCACGCAGCTATAGTATCAAGAGAATTACAAATCCCATGTATAGTTGGAGCTAAAAATGCTACAAAATCTCTAAAGACTGGAGATACTGTTACAGTAGACGCAGTAAGAGGAATTGTTTATGAAGGCGAAGTTTTAAAAGAAAAAGAAGAAAAGAAAACTGAAACTCAATCTTCTGGAACTAACCTTGGAAATATTGATGAACTTAGAAATATGTTTGCACCAACAACTGCTACTAAGATTTATATGAATCTTGGCGAACCAGGACTAATTGAAAAATATAAGAACCTACCAATGGATGGTATTGGTCTTATGAGAACAGAATTTATCTTCACTAATATGATTGGTGCTCATCCAATGTATCTTGTTAAAACTGGCCAAGGAGACCTTATGGTAGATAAACTCGCTGAAGGTATTTCAAAGGTTGCTCAAGCAATTTATCCAAAGAACCTTGTTGTTAGAACAAGTGACTTTAGAACAAATGAATTTAGAGGGCTAAAGGGTGGAGATGAAGTAGAACCAATTGAAGCTAACCCAATGATTGGTTGGAGAGGTGTTTCAAGATATATTTCTCCTGAATATGAAAAGGGCTTTAGACTAGAATGTCAAGCAATCAAAAAAGTTAGAGAAGAATATGGACTTACTAACGTAATAGTTATGCTTCCATTTGTTAGAACGCCAGAAGAACTTAAGGTTGTTAAGGGAATAATGGCTGAAGAAGGCTTAGTTCAATCTAAAAACTTTAAGATTTGGATTATGGCAGAAGTTCCAGCAGTTGTTCTTCAAGCAGAAGAATTTGCAGAACTAGTTGATGGATTCTCAATTGGATCTAACGACTTGACTCAACTTGTTATGGGAGCTGATAGGGACTCAGGAATCCTTAATAACATGGGATACTTTGACGAAAGAAACGATGCAGTCAAAATTGCCCTTAAGACAATAATCGATGCAGCAAACAAGAAGGGAATAACTTGTTCAATTTGTGGTCAAGGCCCAAGCCAATACCCAGAACTTGCAGAGTTCCTTGTTGAATGTGGAATTACATCTATGTCAGTTAACCCAGACACAGTTGATTACACAAGAAGACTTGTTGCAAGTGTTGAACAAAAAATAATTCTTAAAAAACTTAGACAAATGTAAATAAAATAATTTTTTATAAAAGAAAACCTCATGATTAATTTCATGAGGTTTTTCTGTAAAAATATTTATTAAATTAGTCTTTTATAGTCTAAGAAATTTGCTACAAAAGTTTTAGTAAAGGGAAACTTAACAATATCTATATTGCAAATATCATCAACGAAGAAAAGCTCCTTATCAATAAATACTTCAATATTATTTTCTTTTAAAATAGAATAATTTATATTACGTCTCTTAGAGGGACCTATATATACATCAGAAGAGGGTAGTCCACTGCCACAACAAGATTTACTTGTAATTTTATCGATAGTAATTATTTCTTCATTTTTTTCTTTAAGATAAGCCAAGGTTTCCTTTGATATATTAATTTTCAAATCACTCACTCTTTTTTATTAGAGTAACAAAAAACTCGCTATCCTTAATAGCTTCAATTGATATAAAGTTATAACCGTCAAATTTTAAAACTTTACCTGGCTCGAATTCTCTATCCTCTTCCTCATTTAAAAGTATTTTAATTTCACCTTTAACAATAGTTACTAGAACAGTAAAACCTGGATGGTTGTGATTTTCTATAATTTCTCCAGAAGCTAAAACTTTTTTTACAAGAGTGAACTCTTTTTCCTTAAAAACTTTACCAGGCATACTTCCTACATATCCAATCATATTATACTTCCTTTCTTAATAATAATTACTTATTGAACTTATCTAAATCATGAAAAGAATCTAAATTTAATTTTGTTTTATTAAGATCCTTGTCTCTAGATATATTTTTTGCATCATCTAGATTTTTTTTAATGATTTGATCATCTTCCATAGTAGATTCTTTTTCTGTCGTGATTTTTTCACCATTTTCTATAGAATTAATAAGATTTTCAGAAGATTTTAAATCTTCAATCTTGTAATCAGGCATTTCTTCTAAGAAAGTTGAAAGATTAATTGTTTCACTTTCATAAAGTCTTCTAATTATTTCATCAATATTTTGTGAATTTTTACGAACTAATTCTGATCTTATTTCATTCAGAATATTAATTTTTTCTAAACTATATTTTTCAGAAAATTTTTCTAAGTCTTCGAAAATTATATCAGTAACAGTCGGGTTAATCCTAGAACTATTTAAGGAGAAGGTCAACGGACCCCTTTCAATAGATTTATTAATAGATATTAAAGACTTAGAGAGAATATCAAATCTTTGATATACCATTTTTCTTGAGAGAGCTCTTTTTTCCAAGGCTTCATTTATTTCAAAGTCTTCAGTAGCTATTAAAACATAGTCGTAACCCATGAACATAAAGTCCTTATCAACTTGGTGTTCCTTTAATTTGATTTTTTCATTGGAATTTTCGGCAATATTTACAATATTTTTTATGAAAGAATCTCCAATCATATAAATTTCTGCTTCAGAACCAATAACAGATTTTAGAGCAGAGTAAGCGAGATAACCTCCTCCTAAAATTAGGATTTTTTTGTCAAGAGTATCAAGACTCACTGGCAAGTAACGCATGGTATCACTCCTTTAAAATTATTTTACATTAATGTATGTATCACTTAAATTAATTATACCAAATAATGCTTTAAATTATTCATTGAATAGTCTATTTACAACTTTTGAATGATGATTTAATAAATTTTTAATAAAAAGAAAACTTTATAAAAGGTAAAATGTGTTATAATATTAAAAAGATGTAATTAAAGAAATAAATGGAGGTTTTATTATGAAATCCAATAATTTAAAAAGAGCAGCTGCTCTTGGACTTGCTGCTTTAATGCTAGCACCAAGTGCAACTTTTGCTAAAGAGTTCAAGGATGTAAAGAAGAAAAATAATAAATACTCTTGGGCTTACGATGCGATCGATATATTAAGTGATAAAAATGTAATTAGTGGACACCCTGATGGTGAATTTAAACCAGGAGAATCAGTGTCACTTGAAGAACTTTTACAACTTATAAAACAAGTGTTAAGACCAAGTGATGAAGAGATTAAAAATGCCACAACAAAATATTCTAAGATGGCTAAAGATAATGGAGTAAATAAATGGGCAGAAGAAGCTGTATGCCTTGCTCTTGACAGAGGTTATCTTGACGAAAACTCTTTAAAGAAAGCAAATGAAAGAGGTTTCTTTAAGATTAGCCAAAGAGAATACCCAAGCAGGGGAGATATTGCAATCTTCTTTGCAAGAGCTTTACAATTAAGTCCAAATGGAAACACAAATCTTTTAAAACATAACGACAAGGACAAATTAAGCGACACTCTTAAGGGTTACTTATCTTCTCTTGTAGAAGCAAAGATTTTTACTGCAACAGGTTCTGATGGAAACTTTGAAGGTGACAGACCAATTACTCGTGCTGAAACTGCGATAATAACAAAAGCATCTTTTGACTATGCAGAAAAAAATAAAATTGAAGCAAAAACAGAAAAGATGAAGGGTACAGTTGTGCTTTCATCTAAACTAAATAATGTAAATGTAGTTATCATTGAAAACAAGGGAACTAAGTACTCCTTTGACATCGATAACAACACAAAATACAAGCTAAAAGATAAAGATATCAAACTTGAAGACATAAAAGCTGGTCAAGAAGTTGAAATAGAGTATACTAAGGCAAAAACTGGTGAAAGAGAAGGTACAGCAAAAACTATTACAGTTACAAATGCAATGCTTGACATGGTTGGTTATGTAAATTCTAAGGGAAATAATCAAATAACACTTAGATATAGAGACAACTCAGATTCACTTAACTTTAGAACAACTTCAAAAATTTCAACATCTGATACAAAGACTTTTGATTTAGACAAAAATGTTAAAATCAAAGCTTATGGCAAAGATTTGAAACTTGAAGATATCGCTGTAGATGACTTAGTTGAATTTAAGACTAATGCCGATAATAAGATAACTGAAATCACAGTTTTCCCTAAGGAAGCTCAAGTTAGTGGTAAAATTATTTCTCTTGACACTTCAAATAAGGATAAGGCATATTTAAAAATTAGATTAAAAGATAACAAAGATTACGAACTTTATATAACAAGTGAAACTAAGGATTTAGATAAAATCACATTAAACGACAATGTAAATCTTTATGTAAATTACAAGGTAGTAAGAGGTCTTGCGTCTAACTATAATAATGGAGATGTATCCGGAGAAGTTATTAGCTACAGTGGAGACGAATCTTCCTTCACTAACAGAAGATATAATCGCTATATAAATATCAGGACAAAAGATGGCTACAATAAATCCTATTATTTAGCTGATAGATATGAAATAAAAACTTATAGTGGAGCTAGACAAACACAAGTTACCGAAGATTACCTAAGGGGAAAAAATGTTATTTTAACTCTTGATAAATACGGTGATGTTGAAATAATTACTATAGTTGATTCAAATTTACAATTCAGTGGAATGTTTCAAGTTGTTAGCACTGTGGATGTCGGATACAATTATAATATCTACAAAATAGGGCTTAGAGTTATCCAATCTGATAATGAAAAATTAAAGCCTGGTAAAACTCTTTATTTCCAAACTAGTCAAAAACTAGATCTATATGATGTTTTATCTTTTGATGGATATTTAAATAGTGATGGAGAAATAATTTCAGATTCTAATAATAGTTGGATTGGAAATCCTAGACAGTATTTAAATACTGCAAATAGGGTTACAAGAAAGAGTGATTTCGAAGATTACAGATATTTCCTAAATAGCAATCGCTATAATAATAGTGGAAATAGTGAAAGTCTAAGGAATATTGGACAATTTAATTAATTCTAAAGGTTTTAATAAGAGTTAAAATAGGAACCCAAATGGGTTTCTATTTTTTTGTAAAATTTTATGCTATAATTTATGACGGAGTGATAATATGAAAAAGAAAATTATAGCTATAAATTTAGTCCTTTGTGTATTATTAGCACCAGGAAATATTTTTGCTAAATCTTTTACAGATGTAAAAAATAGTGGAAAGACGGAATGGGCATATAAATATGTTGAAGAACTATCTAACAAAAATATTATAAATGGATATGAAGATGGAAGCTTTAGGCCGAATAATCCTGTGAGTTTCTTAGAAACTATGCAAATTTTAAAAACTCTTCTAAATCCTAATGAAGAAGACATGAATTTAGCAAGAGAAACTTATATGGAAACTGTAAATGCAAATGGTGTAATAGACTGGGCGAGAGATGCAATTTGCTTTAACTTATACCATGGCACTATTACAGAAAAAACTTTAACAAGTGCTCGTGAAAGAGGATTTTTAGAAAACAAAGTTTACCCTAACAGGAATACAATTGCTGTTTATTTTGCAAGGGCTTTAAACATTGATAAGTCTTCTGATACAAGTAACTTAAAGTATAAGGACATGAAGAAAATTCATCCTCTTACACTTGAATATCTTCCAAGTCTTGTTAATTCTAATATTTTTACAAGTACAGGATCTGAAGGTAAATTTAATGGTAATTTCGCCATTAGAAGAAGTGAAATTGCAGTATTAACTTCAAAATCTCTTGAATATGTTAACAATAATATGGATAAAATAACAAAAGAAAAAGATGTTAAGGCTGAAGATTTATTAGTCAATCATGAAGAAATCAACTTAGAAAATAAGATTGATAAAGAGAACAATTCTTCTAACAATGACCTTTATGATAACAGTGAATCTATCCTAGTAAACCATGAATCTAATAATGAATCTAAAGATAGTGATTTTGATTTAGGAGTGGCAGAAGCTAATACTCCTATTAATTTTAAAGGTCAAGTTATTGAAATCATAGACAGTAAAAATGTTAGTTTTATCAGAATAAAAATTACTGAATCTGATTCAGAAAGCTTTGGTTCTGGTCAAGTTGTAACTGTAAACACTTTTAGAAAACATAATATAAATGACATTGTCGAGGGTAGTGGAATTCTTGGCGAAAATAGTCTAACAAACATAAAATTAAAATAATATTAAAAGGGCTGTTCATATGACGGCCCTTTCAAATTGGAGGAAAAGTGGAATTTTTAAGTAGAACTGAAAGAATGATTCCCAAAGAGGATCTTGATAAATTAAAAAATAAATCTATTTTAGTATTTGGGCTTGGCGGAGTTGGCGGAGCTTGTGTCGAATCTCTAGTAAGAGCTGGAATTGGAAAAGTTGGCCTTGTCGATGGAGATGAGTATGAGATTACAAATGTAAATAGACAAATTTTTGCGACGATGAAGACTCTTGGCATGAGAAAGGTCGATGCATGTGAAGAAAGGCTTCTTGATATTAATCCAGACTTAAAGATAAAAAAATATGATTTATTTATTAACGATGAAAATATTAATGAAATAGATTTTGAAAATTATGACTATATAGTTGATGCCATTGACACAATTATTTCTAAACTCTTAATTATTAAGGAAGCTTACGACAAAAATATAAAAATAATTTCAGCTATGGGTGCGGGAAATAGACTTGACCCAACTAAGTTTCAAGTGATGAATATTGAAAAGACTCAAAATGATCCTGTTGCAAAAATTATGAGGAAGAAGCTAAAGGAAATGAGAATAAAAAAATTAAAAGTTGTTTGTTCTACTGAACTCCCAATTAAAACTGGTGACAGAACACCTGGATCAATCTCTTTTGTTCCTCCAGTTTGTGGAATGGTATTGGCCTCTCATGTCATTAGAGATATCCTAAAAAGTTGAAAATATGGATAAAAAAACATATAATAATTAGCAGTAAGGAGAAGTCATGGATATAAATACACTAAATGATAAACAGAAAGAAGCTCTTTTGGCAACAGAAGGTCCTTTACTTATTTTAGCAGGAGCTGGAAGTGGCAAAACCAAAGTAGTTACTTCTAAAATTGCATATTTAATTGAAGAATTACAAGTTCCATCATGGAGGATTTTGGCTATTACCTTTACAAATAAGGCTGCCAATGAGATGAGAGAGAGAGTTGCAAATTTAATCGATGAAGACATCTCCTCAATGTGGATTGGAACTTTTCACTCAATTTGCGTTAGGATACTTAGAAAAAACATTGATAAGATAGGTTACAGCTCAAGCTTTACTATTTACGACAGGGACGACCAAATTACTGTTGTAAAAGAAGCTGTTGCTGAACTTGGACTTGATAGGGATATTTATAAACCGAGATCTCTTGTAAATGATATTTCTAATATAAAGAGTGAAGGCCTTAGTCCTAAAGAATATATGTATTTAAATAAAAGCAACTTTTTCAAAGAAAATCTTGGGAAAATTTATGAGATTTATGAAAAAAAGTTAGCAAATAATAATGCCTTAGACTTTGATGACCTTTTAATAAAGACAGTTGATATTTTAAGAGATTATGAAGAGGTTAGGGAATTTTATATAGATAAGTTCCAGTATATATTTGTTGATGAATACCAAGATACAAATAAAATACAGTATGAGTTTATAAAATTAGTTGCGGGAAAGGATCCAAACTTAACAGTTGTAGGGGATAATGACCAATCTATTTATAAGTGGCGTGGAGCTGATATAAATAATATTTTAAATTTCCACAAAGATTTCCCTGGTGCAAAAATTGTAAAACTAGAGCAAAATTATCGATCAACTCAAAAAATTCTTGAAGTAGCTAATAAGGTAATAGAAAACAACTCATCTAGGATTGATAAAAACCTTTGGACTTCAAGGAATGAAGGTAAAGATGTTGTATATAGAGAATTTCCTCATTCAAATGAAGAAGAATATGGTGTAATAAATAAGATAATTGGACTTCACTACAAGGGTGAAGAGTTTAAAGACATGGCTATTTTATATAGAACCAACGCTCAGTCAAGAGGATTTGAAGAGGCCCTAGTCAGAGAAAGGATACCTTATAAGATTGTCGGTGGCTTAAAATTCTACGATAGAATGGAAGTCAAGGATGTTTTAGCTTACCTAAGAATTTTAAATAACACTGATGACAATGTAAGCTTAGCTAGAATTATAAATAGGCCGAAGAGAGGGATAGGAGATACATCTCTATCTGATATGTTAGACTTTGCTGATAACAATGGTCTGTCCCTTTACAATGTGGTTACTAATATTGATAAGTTTGAAGATTTAAATATTAGAGCAAGAAAAAATGTAAGGGAATTTGGCAATATCTTAAAGATTTTAAAGGATAGGGCAGATAAACTTTCAATAGGTAAGCTATTTGAAGAAGTTCTCTATGAAAGTGGTTATGTAGAAGATTTAAAAAATCAAAATACAATTGAAGCTAAGACTAGGCTCGAAAATATTGAAGAACTACATTCCAATATAATGGAATATGACAGGGAAGGCGTTGAACTTGCCGAATACTTAAATACCCTATCTCTACTTTCAGATGTTGATAAAACATCTGAAGATAGTGGAGTAAATCTTATGACTATGCATGCAGCTAAAGGGCTTGAATTTTCTACGGTATTCTTAGTCGGCCTAGAGGAAGGTCTTTTCCCAAGTAGCAGGTCTATGGAAAGTGAAGAGGAAGTTGAGGAAGAAAGAAGACTTTGTTATGTAGGAGTTACAAGAGCTTGCAACAATCTATTTATCTCATCTTCTCGAACTAGGTCTATGTATGGAAAGTTGACTCCAGCAAAAAGAAGTAGATTTATCGGTGAAATGGGCGACAAGATAGAAATTATTGAAGATAAGTCTAGAGAATTACTAGAAGTTCGTGATTATAATGAAGGAAATAAGTCTTCAGTTAATAGAAAAAATAAATTCTTTGGAATGGAAAAGAAAACTGAAACAAAGAAGGCTGTTCCTAAGTCCATGGATAAAAATATCAATGTTGGAGATAAGGTAAAGCACAAATTATTTGGCAAGGGCATGGTAGTGCAAAAGAAAGAAAAAAATGGAGACTACGAAGTTGTTATTTCCTTTGACAAAAAGGGTTTAAAGAGGCTTATGCTTTCAGTTGCTCCTATTAAATTAATAGATTAGTTGGTGACCAATGAATAATAAAATAAAAGAAATGGAAGATTTAATAAAAGAAATTGATAAATTAAACTACCATTACTATACTCTTGATGATCCACTTTTATCCGATGCTGAGTACGACAAACTATATGATAGGTTAGTTAATCTTGAAAATGAAAGTGGTACAGTCTTGTCATATTCTCCCACAACAAGAGTAGGAGGAGCTGTCCTAAGTAAGTTTGAAAAGCACACTCATCTTGGAAAACTTTATTCAATGGATAAGGCCCAGGGAGATGATGCCCTTCTTGCTTGGTATAGTAGGATAGAAAAATTTGTAAATAATTATAATGAAAACAATATTAATAAATTACCAGAACCAGAATTTATAGTTGAACTTAAATTTGATGGACTTACTATTAACTTAACTTATGAGAATCAAAACCTTATAATGGCTTCAACTAGGGGGAATGGAATAGTTGGAGAAGAGATTTTGGAGCAAGTTAAGACTATCTATTCAGTTCCTTTGAGGATTTCTTATCCAGGTAAAATTGAAGTTCAAGGAGAGGGATTAATGCCCCTATCTGAACTTGAAAAGTATAACCAAGAAAATGAAGAAAAATTAAAAAACGCAAGAAATGCAGCTGCTGGAGCATTGAGAAATCTTGACCCTAAAGTTACTAAGAAAAGAAACTTAACAGCTTATTTTTATAATGTTGGTTATATTGAAGAAGATATCTTTAAATCAGATGATGAGATGAAAAAATTCTTAAAAGAAAACAATTTTAATGTCTCAAAATACAATTATAAACTCAAGAAATTTTCTGAAATAATAAAAAAGATTCAGGAAATAGGTAAAAATAGGAATAAATTAGATATCTTAATCGATGGTGTAACGATAAAAGTTAATGATATAGAAACTAGAAGAGCTTTAGGGTATACAAATAAGTTTCCTCGTTGGGCAATTGCATATAAGTTTGAGGCAGAGGAAATATCGACAACTCTACTTGATGTAGTCTGGAATGTTGGACGTACTGCAAAGGTAACACCTTCTGCTATACTTGAGCCAGTAGGTATTGGTGGCGTCACAGTACAAAGGGCTACTCTAAATAATTATGACGATATACTTAGGAAAAAAGTTAGGATTGGTTCAAGAGTTTTAATTAGAAGGTCTAACGATGTTATTCCAGAAATTCTTGGTACCCTTCCAAGTGATAATGAAACTCATGAAATAGAAAAACCTAAAACTTGTCCATATTGCGGTTCACACTTATATCAAGATGGTGTCCATATATTTTGTCCTAATACACTATCATGTGTTCCCCAACTGGTATCAAGGCTCACTCATTTTGCATCTAGAGATGCAATGGATATAGAAGGCTTTAGTGAAAAGACAATAGAAAAGTTAATGGGAACTGTAGGTTTAAAAGAGATTCCCGATGTTTACAAGCTAAGATATGAAGATATAATTAAAATAGAAGGTTTTAAAGAAAAGAGGACAAATAATCTTTTAACTGCAATTGAAAATTCAAAGAATCCTCAATTGTCAAACTTCATTTATGCTCTTGGTATACCTAATGTTGGGATAAAAACTGCCAGAGACTTAGCTGATCACTTTAAGTCCTTTGACAAATTAAGAAATTCTAAAGAAGATGAGCTTATTTCTATTGGAGATATTGGAAGTATAACGGCTAAAGAAATAGTGGAGTTTTTCCACGATGAAAGAATTGTTAACTCAGTTAATGAATTATTTGATTTGGGGATTAATCCACTTTATGAAGATGATAGTAGTGGGCCTAAGCCCCTTGATAAAAAAACTTTCGTCTTAACAGGTACTCTTGAAATTCCGAGAAAAGACCTTGAAGAAAAACTAATATCCCTTGGAGCTAAAGTGACAGGTTCTGTAAGTAAAAATACTGACTACCTTGTAGTTGGAGAAAATCCAGGCTCTAAGTATGATAAGGCGAGAGATTTAAAAATAGAAATTTTAAGTTTAGAAGAACTTGATAATTTAGTAGGAGGTTTAAATGAATAAGGAAGACATAAGGCATATAGCAAATATTGCTCAAATCGATTTTTCTGACGAAGAACTAGAAAATTTTGCACCAAATTTTGATGAAATTATTGAACTAGTAAATAAGATAAAAGAAGTTGATACTGAGGGTGTTGAAGAAGTATTCCAAGTCAATGGAACAGAAAACAATATTCGTGAAGATAAAACTGGAGAGTCTCTTTCTCAAGAAGAGGCACTAGAAAATGCCGCTACTAAAAAATACGGTTATTTTAAACTAATAAAGTTTGTAGAATAGGAGGGACTCATGACTTTTAGTAAGTTAAAGGCCTGGGAGATAGCCCAAGGATATAGAAATAGGGATTTTTCCTGTGAAGAAGTTACAAAAGAATTTTTAGAGAGCATTAAGGAAAAAAATAAAGAAATAAATGCCTACATCACAGTGACAGAAGAAGAGGCTCTAAAGAAGGCAAGAGAAGTAGATGAAAAATTCCACAACAGAGAAGAAATGTCTCAACTTGCAGGTGTTCCAATTTCAATTAAGGACAATATTTCTGTAAAAAATATAAAAATGACTTGTGGATCAAGGATGCTTGAAAATTATATCGCTCCTTATGATGCAACATTAGTTAAAAAAATTAAAGATAATGATGGTGTAATTCTAGGTAAGGTTAACTTAGATGAATTTGCCATGGGAGCATCAACAAGAACTTCCTATTTTGGAGTGACAAAAAACCCACTTGATACTACAAGAGTATCTGGTGGTTCTTCAGGTGGTTCAGCTGCATCTGTAAGTGCAAATATGGCTGCTATTTCTATTGGATCAGATACAGGAGGTTCAGTTAGACAACCGTCTAGTTTCTGTAAGACAGTGGGAATGAAACCTACTTACGGTTCTATTTCTAGGTTTGGTATGTCATCAATGGCAAACACTTTTGATCAACCAGGTGTAATTGCAAATGATGTTAGAGACCTTGCAATGATGTTTAACTTAATAGAAGGTAAAGACGAAAGAGATGCAACTTCTGTTGGAAACCCTGGCTTAAATTTTGAATTTGATTTTTCTGATGATGCAATTAAAAACTTAGAGGGCAAAAAATTTGCTATTCCAAAGATTTGTTTAGATATGGATTTAAATGAAAGAGTTGGAAGTGAATTTGAAAAGGCAATAAAAATTTTAAGAGACAATGGTGCTGAAGTTGATGAATATGATATCGACTCGTTAAACCATACAATTGAAACTTATAACATCTTAGTTAATGGTGAAATTGCGTCAAATATGGCCCGCTTTGATTCCATAAGATATGGACATAGAACAGATAAGAATTTTGAAAATATAGAAGAAATGTACCGTGCTTCAAGAAGTGAAGGTTTCGGTGATGAAGTTAAGAGAAGAATTATGATTGGTACACATATTTTATCAATGGATAATGCAGATGAGTATTATTATAAGGCTCTAAAAGTAAGAGGATTAATTAAAAGAGATATGGACAGAATGTTTAAGGATTATGACTTTATGGTATGTCCAACTTTCCCAACACTGCCTTTTAAAATTGATGACAATATGAGTCCAGTTGAAGCTTATCAAGCAGATTTATTCACTATACCAGCTAACATGGTAGGTTCTCCTTCAATTTCACTACCAATGCCAGCAGGCCTAGATGGACTTTCTGTAGGAATAGAATTTACAGGTAAAAGATTTAAGGATAAGGACCTTATTCAAGCATCATTAGCATTTGAAAGGAGTTTAAACAAATGAGGTATAAAACAATTGTAGGATTGGAAATTCACGTTGAACTTTCTACTGAGACAAAAGCTTTTTGTTCATGTAAAAACTCCTTTGGGGATGAACCGAACACCAATGTGTGTCCAGTATGTTTGGCACTTCCTGGTGGAATGCCAGTTTTAAATAGAAATGTTGTTAACTATACTATTATGGCTGGAACTGCTTTTAATTGTACTATTAATAATAAATCTAAATTTGACAGGAAGAATTATTTTTATCCTGACTTAACAAAGGGTTTCCAAATCACACAAAATGATAAACCTATTTGTACTGATGGTTATCTTGAAATTGATACAGATGAAGGAAAGAAAAAAATTGGACTTTTCCAAATTCAAATGGAAGAAGATACAGCAAAAAGCCTTCATACAGAAGATAATGAAACACTTATGGACTACAATAGGTGTGGAGTACCTCTAATTGAAATAGTAAGTAAACCGGATATTTCTAGTGGTAAGGAAGCACGTGAGTTTCTTGAAAAATTAAAATCAACACTTAGGTTCTTAGATATTTCTGACTGTAAGATGGAAGAAGGATCACTAAGATGTGACGTTAACGTAAATGTAAAGGACATGGAAACAGGAGAAAAAACTGCTATTACAGAAGTTAAAAATCTTAACTCCTTTAGAGGTGTTGAAAAGGCCATTGATTTTGAAGTAGAAAGACACATTAAGCTTCTTGAAAATCATGAAGATGAAATCAAGACAACAAGAAGATGGGACGACGCGAAAAATGAAACTGTCCTAATGAGAGTTAAGTATACTGCCAATGATTATAGGTTTGCTCCAGAAGGAGACCTTCCGATAGTTCATATTACAGATGAAGAAATAAAAGAAGTAGTTGACAATATGCCAGAACTACCAGAGCAAATGGTTGAAAGGTTTGTTGAAGTTTATGGTATTACAGTTGAAGATGCACAAGTACTAACTTCTTCAAGAGAACTTGCCAAATTCTTTGAAGAACTCGCAAAAGATTTTAAAGACTATACTCTTCTATCAAATTGGATTCAAACTGAAATTTTAAGAAGAGTTGAAATCTCAGATAATGAAGAATTTAAACTACCATTTGAAAACAAAGAATTTATTGAGCTTCTAAATTCTATAAAAGGCGAAAAAATTAGTAATAATGCAGGTAAAAAAGTTTTAAGAGAAATGTTTGAAACTGGAGATGGAGCAAAGGAAATAATTGAAAGACTAGGTCTTGTACAAATGTCAGATCATTCTGCTATAGAAAAAATTGTAGATGAAGTCCTAGATGAAAATGAACAATCGATTATTGACTTTAAAGAAGGTAAGGATAGGGCTCTTGGATTCTTAGTTGGACAAGTTATGAAGAAATCAAGAGGAAAAGCTAATCCAAAAATTGCAAATGAAATGTTAGTTAAAAAGTTAAATGAAAGATAAAAAAGACTTTTTAGATAAATATAAAAAATTAGACCCTAGGTTAATAGCCTAGGGTCTTTTAATATA
>QWBY01000601.1_pt1 | contig 24622 bp, 23 predicted proteins | sample 1972471 | NCBI WGS metagenome assembly QWBY01 (sample SAMN09866722, study PRJNA288562) | Human gut metagenome isolate term6_stool, whole genome shotgun sequencing... | reverse complement strand
GCGGACAAGTCTGCTTTTGACCAAATTATCGGTAACCCTCCACCCTTTTTAAAAAGTTTAGCTTATTTTTCGCCCTTCTCTTGCAAAAATCTTTCGGCCTCAATAGCTGCCATTGCGCCTGCTCCGGCTGCTACAACGCCTTGTCGATAGGTTGGGTCGGCAACATCGCCTGCTGCATAGACACCTTCAATGCTGGTAGCGGTTGATTTTGGACGGGTAACGATGAAACCTTGTTCGTCTAATTCTAACTGACCTTTGAAAAGCTCGGTGTTTGGGTTATGTCCAATGGCGAGGAAGAAACCGTCAATGGCGATGTCGTAGTTTTCTTCGTTCTCTTCGCCTTTGAAACGTACTAAATGAGCGCCTTCGACACCATTTTCGCCGAAAAGTCCGAACGTGTTGGTGTTGTAAAGGATTTCAATATTTTCTTGGTCTTCAACACGTTTGCGCATGATTTCGGCTGCACGGAGGTAAGGTTTGCGCACAATCATGTAGACTTTCTTTGCTAAACTTGAAAGATACATAGCTTCTTCGCAAGCTGTGTCGCCACCGCCTACAACGGCTACGGTGCGTTTACGATAGAAGAAACCATCGCAAGTGGCACATGCACTAACGCCTTGTCCTCGATATTTTTCTTCGTCAGCGAGTCCCAAATACTTTGCGCTGGCACCTGTTGCAACGATAATGGTGCTGGCTTCAATTTGGTTGCCACGCTCATCTTCGGCGATGAATGGGCGTTTTGCGAGGTCTACTTTTACGATAGAGCCATCGCGCACGTCAGCACCAACATTTTTGGCTTGTGTTTGCATTTCTATCATGAGTTGGTTGGCATCAATACCATCTTTGAAACCTGGGAAGTTTTCAATGATAGTAGTTGTTGTCAATTGTCCTCCTGGTTGCAATCCTGCGTAGAGTATAGGATTTAAGTTGGAACGACTTGCGTAAATGGCTGCTGTGTAGCCTGCTGGACCACTGCCTATGATTAATGTTTTTACTTTTTCCATTTCTTTATTTTGTTTTATTTATCTTCTGTTGGTGGGAATAATCCGAACAATCGGGCGTCAATCATGTCCTCAATGCGCTTAAAGTCTTGAGGATTGGTTGCAAAATCGGTGGTATCGCCGTCTACAATCATAATTTCGCCTTTGTATGTCTTTATCCATTCTTCGTAGCGTTCGTTGAGTCCACGCAGATAATCAATGCGCATGGTTTGCTCATATTCACGTCCACGCTGCTGAATGTGGTCAATGAGGTGTGGCACGCTACTCCTTATATAAATAAGAAGGTCGGGCAACTTTACAAGACTTAGCATGAGGTCGAACAAATGAGTATAGTTGTCGAAATCGCGGTCGCTCATGAGTCCCATTTCGTGTAGGTTTGGTGCAAAAATCTTTGCATCTTCGAAGATGGTTCTGTCTTGAATAATGGTATCGTTCGAGCGTGATATATCTACCACATCACGGAATCGTTTGTTAAGGAAATAAATTTGTAGGTTAAACGCCCAACGATTCATATCTTCGTAGTAATCTGCGAGATAAGGATTGTTGTCTACTGGCTCGAATTGTGCTTTCCAGCCATATCTTTTTGCGAGCATTGTGGTGAGTGTCGTCTTTCCTGCTCCTATGTTTCCTGCGATTGCTATATGCATATTGTTTGTATTCTGAAATTCTACGATTGGTTTGGTTTAAAAAAGTCCGAACAATTCTCTATCAATTTTGTCGGTTATCAATCCGAAATCTTTTGGATTGTGTTCATAATCGAGTTTATCCACTTCGATAGTGAGTACTCTGCCTTTGTATTGGTTTTCTATAAAGTCATCATACCGCTTATTTATATTTTCGAGATAGTCGAGTGGCATGCGTTGCTCGTAGTTGCGCCCTCGCTTTTCAATGTTTGCTACAAGGTGGCTCACCGACGATTTTAAGTAAAGCATGAGGTCGGGATAGCGCACAGCGTCTGTCATGTCTTCAAAAAGTTCCATGTAGGTTTCGTAATCCCTATTGTCTAAATTCCCCATTGCGTAGTTGTTTGCCGTAAAAACATAAACTCCTTCGTAGATAGTTCGGTCTTGTATGACATCTTTTCCCTCTTTACTAATTTCCAATAAATCCTTGAATCGCTCTTTGAGAAAGAATATTTCCATGGCGAACGACCAACGTTTTATGTCCTTATAGTAATCGTCTAAATACGGATTATAGTCCACTGATTCGTATCGTGGAACCCACCCATATCTTTTTGCGAGCATAGTTGTTAGCGTTGTTTTACCGCTTCCAATGTTTCCAGCTATTGCTATGTGCATAGTTTTTCTTTTATCTTAACACAGCTTTTCCGATGCAACCTGACGGCGCTTGTATTTTAAGCATACCGCAGATGGTTGCTGCTATGTCGTTTATTGTAACTTCTTGGTTTGTTTCCCCTTGGTTCACATGCCAACCATACATTAACCATGGTATGTGAGTGTCGTAATTGTAAGGTTGTCCGTGCGATGTGCCTTTGTAGTCAGGCGCATTCTTTGCTCCAAAGTATTGAGCACGTGTTACAAATCCTATTTCTCCTGAACGGTGATTCATGTATCCGTTCGTCATTCGTGTCTTTATATAATCAGGCATGGTTGTTTGCGCCACTTTTTCGTAATCAAACACGAAAACGTATTGCTCGTCTTGTTTTAAAAAGTCAATGGCTTCGTCTATTACCTCTTGCTTTTTTTTGCCTGCTTGAGCAATCATGGCATCGTCAAAGTAGAATTGATAATTGTCTTCGCCCATTACTGGCTTGATACCGAAGGTTTTTTGCAAGTGGTTGTTAAGGTCTTTCACTGCCTTTTTATAATCGTATGCGCCCCCAGGGAGGTTGTGTTCTTTCAAGAAGTTATAGTTATGCGCAGCACCATGGTCGGCGGTGAGGAAGAGAAGGTAGTTTCCGCGTCCCACTTTCTGGTCTAACACATCAAGGAAGTGGGCTAAATCCTTATCCAATTGCATATAAACATCATGATTTTCTTTGCCTCTTGTGCCGTAAGCGTGTCCGATAGCGTCAGTAGAAGAGATACTTACGGTGAGCATATCGGTTTCGTCGCCTTGTCCCAAGCCTTCGTTTTCTAAGACTGCTTCTGCCATCTTGAAGGTAATTGTTACACCTTCATTCGACTTTTTTATGTCGTATTTTGGTGCTTTTTGGTTCTCCTTGTTAAATTTTTCGACCCATGTTGGGAGCGTTTTCATATAATAAGAAGAGGTAATAAAGTGACCTACTGATGAGTCCCACCAATAAGCAGCATTGGCAGAGTGGCCTGCTGGGAGGATAGCAGCACGGTCTTTCAAAGCAACACCAATGACTTTTGAACGAAAATCGGTAGCCAATCTGAGTTCATCGCCAATGGTTGTAGAGAGCATTCTTCGTGGACTCATTTGTCCTTGTTTGCTCTGTGAGCCAACACTTTGCACGGTAGAGTCGTCGCAACAGTAGATGTATTTGTCATTTTGCCAGAAGTTGTTACCGCAAATGCCGTGCAATGCTGGTATCGAACCCGTATAAACCGATGTGTGTCCAATGGCTGTTACGGTTGGAGAATAATTGATTAGCATATTTTCGAACGAAAATCCGTTGTTCAAAAGGCGTTTTAAACCCCCTTCACCGTATTCTTTTTGATAAAAATAGAGGTAGTCCCAACGCATTTGGTCTACTACTAATCCAACCACAAGTTTAGGTCTTTGAACTTGTGCGTGTAGGTTGAGTGCAAAAAAAAGCACCAATACCATTGTGTACAGTTTCTTCATTTTCAGCTTATTAAATGGTTATTATTTAATCTTTTCTCCATGTTTTTTAGGATAAAGGATATTATCATTACCCTTGCAAAGATACAATTTAATTATGAAACAGACCCTATAAAGGCAAAAGTATTTATGGGAAAATCTATTTTCAATTGATTCGGTTTCGCTTTTTTTGCTGGTCTGTAATTTATCTTCTATATTTGCACGATAAAACGAATTAAAAATGAAATATATAAACGATACTGTGCGCCGTCAAGATAGGTTGATGGACGAACAAAAGGTTTTGGATTTATTGGAAAATGAAGCATTTCAGTAGATGAAACCTTGCGTATGACTTCGCAAGAAACCTATTTAAAAGCACAGAACCTTTTCTTTTGTGCAGAAAACGATTTGGCTTGAAACTAAAAGTAGAGGCAAATAAAGTTAATTTTTCAGAAACCTATCGCCATTTAATATTTATTGGTTATTTTTGTTGGTGACTTTTTCAATGCTTTATTAAAGTATAAAATCATTGTAAACGCAACTTGCTAAAATAGAGTCGAATAATTATAAAATAAAATAAAAACTTATGAAGAACAATTTTAAAAGAACTTTCCTCGTTGCGGGATTAGCCTGCGCTACACTTGTGGCTACAGCAGCCATTGCGCCAAAGGGGAAAAAAGGTAAATCTGCGTATTCAAATCCATTGATGCAGAAGAGTCCATTACCATTTGGAGCTCCTGATTTCAGCAAAATCAAAGGCGAACACTATCTACCAGCTATTCAAGCAGGAATAGCAGAGCAACGTGCTGAAATTAAAAGAATTGTTACAAACAAGCAAAAGCCAACTTTCCAAAATACAATTTTGGCTTATGAAAAGAGTGGCTTGTTACTTGACCGTGTGAAAAATGTATTTTTCGGTGTTACAGAAGCGCATAAGACGCCAGATATAGAGGCTGCTGAAAAGGCTATCATACCATTATTGACCGACTTTGAGAATGAAATTTCGTTCAATCAAAAATTCTTCGAACGTGTAAAATACGTTTACGACCACGAGTACAATACACTTAAAGGCGAAGATAAAGTGTTGTTGAAGGAAATTTACAATGGTTTCGTACGTTCAGGCGCATTGCTTCCAAAAGACAAAATGGAACGCATGAAACAAATCAACAACCGCATTGCACAGTTGCAACAAGACTTTGGCAACATGCTTCCAAAGGCGGCCGCAGCAGCAACTATATGGGTTAGCGATGTGAACGAACTCGCTGGATTGAACGAAGCAGACATTGCACAATGCAAAAAAGACGCAGAAAGTCGTGGCGCAAAAGCTCCTTACTGCATCGTTATCACCAATACTACCCAACAACCTATCCTTGCAAGTTTAGACAACCGCCAATTGCGCGAACGTGTATGGAATGCTTCTATCCATCGTGCCGACGGAACCAACACCTACAACACTTTCCCATTTGCTGTAGAGATTGCTAAACTTCGTGCTGAAAAGGCTGAACTCATGGGTTATAAGAACGCTGCTGAATATGGATTAGACAACGTAATGGCAAAAACTCCTGCAAAGGCATACGCTTTCCTCAAGCAACTCATCAAAGAATACCAACCAAAGGCAGAAGCAGAAACAAAAGCCATTGAAGAATATGCACAAAAAACACAAGGTGCCGACTTTAAACTTCAACCATACGACCGCTTCTACTATTCTGCAAAGATGAAAAAAGACCAATACAACTTCTCTGATGAAGAAACAAAACCTTATTTCAACATCGATTCAGTGCTTATAAATGGTATTTTCTACGCTGCAAATAAAGTTTACGGACTCACTTTCAAAGAACGCCACGACCTTCCTACCTATCACCCTGATATGAAAGTCTTCGACGTTATCGACAATAACGGAAAGCAACTCGCTATCTTCTATTGCGACTACTTCCGCCGTCCAACAAAACGCGGTGGTGCATGGATGAGCGCATTTGCTAAACAAAGCGGTTTGCGCCAACAATTGCCTATCATTTACAACGTATGCAACTACGCAAAAGCACCACAAGGACAACCTACACTCGTAACATGGGACGAAGTAACAACCATGTTCCACGAGTTTGGACACGCCCTCCACGGAATGCTTTCTAACTGCTATTACAACACATTGAGCGGTACTTCCGTAGCACGCGACTTCGTGGAAATGCCATCACAGTTCAACGAAACTTTCGCAAGCGTTCCTGAAGTGTTCAATCATTACGCTAAGCATTACAAAACAAACGAACCAATGCCAGCAGAATTGCGCGACAAGATGTTGAATTCTATCAATTTCCAAGCAGCATACGCTCTCGGCGAAAACCTTGCAGCTACTTGCCTTGATATGGCATGGCACATGCTCGGTTCAAAGGACATTCCTACAGCCGACAAAGCACAAGAGTTTGAAACAAAAGTATTGAGCGAAATCGGTTTGTTGAACACTCAAATCCCTCCACGCTACTCTACTTCTTACTTCAATCACGTATGGGGTGGCGGTTACGCAGCAGGCTACTACAGCTACCTTTGGTCTGAAGTATTGGCAGTAAACATTGCTGACTACTTTGCAAAGAATGGTTTCTTGAACCGCAAGGTGGGCAATGACTTCCGTAACAAGATTCTTAGCCGTGGTAATACGAAAGATTTAATGGAAATCTTCACAGACTTCACAGGTCTTAAAGCCCCAGATGCAGCAGGATTGCTCAAATCACGTGGCTTGTAAGCAACAATTCATACAACCAACAAAACAAAAAAGCTCGACAATAGTCGGGCTTTTTTGTTGCCTTTCCCCTCCACTCAAAATACGAAAGCACACGAAAAAAATGGAAAACACGCCCCATAATTTTGCCAATTCCAAACTTTCCTGTAACTTTGCATAAGATATAACTGTCTGCAAATCGGTGTAGGGGCGGAATTTATTCCGTTCCTCTCAACAAATCGGTAACGCAAAAACATCTGCAAATCGGCGTAGAGGCGGAATTTATTCCGTTCCTCTCAACAAACCAGTAACGCAAAAACATCTGCAAATCGGTGTAGGAGCATGATTTTTCGCAAGTTCAACAACTCGTATCACGTTTCCTTACAAGCAAAACAGACTTTTTGAGATACATTATATAAAATATAGCGACACGAACGTTGCATTTTTGGCTCCGTAGCTTAGCTGAATAGAGCGCAGGATTCCGGTTCCTGAGGTCATGGGTTTGAATCCCATCGGAGTCACCATAAAAAACTAAGAAAAATGGGAAAACTCATCGTTAATAATTATGACGAACTTGCTTCGCATTTAGGGCAGAAATTGGGCGAAAGCCAGTGGGTAGAAGTAAACCAAGAACGCATCAATCTTTTTGCAGATGCCACCCTCGACCATCAATGGATACACGTTGATGCCGAGAGAGCAGCCGTTGAAAGCCCTTATAAAAGTACAATTGCACATGGTTACCTCACCCTCTCGTTGTTGCCACACATGTGGAACGAAATCATTGAAGTGAACAATTTAAAGATGATGGTAAACTATGGAATGGAAAAAATGCGCTTTGGTCGTCCCGTTCTCGTTGGTTCCAAATTGCGCCTTGTAGCATCGTTGCATTCCATTGAAAATCTTCGTGGCACTTGCAAAGCAGGTATAAAATTCCAAATCGAAATAGAAGGCGAGCGCAAACCAGCCTTAGAAGGCATAGCCACCTTCCTTTATTATTTCGAGTAAATACTTTGGTCGATTCTTCAATCCACAAAAAAAATAAAAACAATAGGTTTTAGCGTTCAAAACCTATTGTTTTTGCTTTCAAAATAGCCTATTTTATTTAGCTTTACCAACTTTGGATATTCGCATAGTCCTGAAAAAACGAAGTGGGATAAAACAAAAAATATCATAACTTCGAGAAGCTATGATATTTATGCTATTCTTTAAAATTCTCTGACATGATTTTCAGAGTACTTGAAGCGGTGCGTACGAGACTCGAACTCGTGACCTCCTGCGTGACAGGCAGGCATTCTAACCAACTGAACTAACGCACCAATGTGCTTAAAGAATAGTAGTTGCGGTGCGTACGAGACTCGAACTCGTGACCTCCTGCGTGACAGGCAGGCATTCTAACCAACTGAACTAACGCACCAATATTGCTTGCGCTAACTACTTTTCTGTTTAGCGAGTGCAAAGATAGTAATTTTATTTGTATCCGCCAAAAAGTTTCTCGCTTTTTTACAAAAAAAATTGCATTACATAGGCGTCATGGAATTGTCCGTTTTCAAAGAACCAATCTTTCAATTGTGCATTTTTCTGAAAACCAATTGATTCCAAACATTTTAGAGAATTTGTGTTGTGAACATCAATGTAAGCGTAAATTTGCAACAGGTGTAGGTATTCTCTTGAATGGCGTATGATTTTTTCAACTGCACTGCGTGCATATCCTTTGCCTCGATGCTCGTTTAAGATGATAATTCCAAGTTCTGCTCTTTGGTGTTTGGAATCAAAATTGACTAAATCTAAGATTCCAACACTCACATTGTTTTGGTTTTCGATGATGAGTCGAACCTGTCCGTCTGCAAAAATATCGTTTTTGGCATTTGCAATATAATCTCTTAAAACGTAACGACTGTATGGAACATTGGTTGTACTAACGTTCCATAGTTGTTCGTCATTTTCTATTTTATAAAGCAAATCAAGGTCTTCGGGCTCCATTGCTCGAAGGCAAACTTCTTTTTTATCCATTATTCTAATATTTCTTCTGACGTAATGATGCAGTTGGCACGCTTGTTATACGTTCCTATAAATACGTTCTTTATCGGTTTTTGAGCGAATAATTCTAACACTTCGCTGTAATTATAAGCGTCAATATCGTAAACGATGTAATTGATTCTATCGGAATCTATCAAATCAATATGGTCGTGATGTCCTTTGGAAAGGTTGTTTTTGTTTCCTATTACAAAGGTTGCTTGCAGTCCTCGCCTATTAGCTATTTGCTTGCAACGTTCTATATTTTTTTCATTTCCAATGAAAATAAAGTTTCGGTCAATCCGCTTTGCAGGGTGGAATAAGCCCAAAGCTCTTTCCGATTTTTCGCAAAACATACTGATTAACGATAAGGTCGCTTTCAAATAGATAGCTATTTTAATGGGGATACTGAGTAGAAAACTCATGCTTTCATAATGCTTTTTAAAGAAAATAAGCATGGCATCATAGAACACATGGACGTATTTAAAGCTGGTTTTTTGGGTACTTTCGCCTTTGTAATGCAATATATTTACAGGCAAATACCAATTTTCGAAACCACCTTTTAATATTCTATAACTCAAATCAATATCCTCGCCATACATGAAAAACGTTTCGTCTAACAAGCCAATTTCATCTAAAACCTTGCGGCGCAAGAGACAAAAAGCTCCACTTATCACTTCCATTTTGCCTGGTTCGTCCCACGACATTGTACTCATGTAGTAGTGTCCAAATTTTTTATGCTGTGGATAACGTTTGCAAAGTCCTATTATTTTATAGAATGCTACCATTGGCGAGGGGAAACCACGGCGACTTTCCATCGCAGCTTTGCCACTTGCTTCTAACATTCTGACACCTACCCCACCCGATTTTGGGTGTTGCTCCATGAAATCTAAGGCTTCTTTTATCGTGGTTTCGGCAACAAAAGTATCTGGATTTAATAGTAAAACATATTCTCCCGTAGTTTGTTTAATAGCCAAATTATTCGCTCTTGCAAATCCGAGATTATGTAATGAGGAGATACATCTTACCATTGGGAAACGCTGTTCGATATGTTCTACGGAACCATCTTTGGAATGATTGTCTACCACAACCACCTCAGCATCAATGCCATGAATAGCTTTTTCAACACTTAACAGGCATTGTTCCAAATAAAATTTTACGTTATAATTGACAATTATAATACTTAATTTCATGCGTTTGGTTGGGTTTCCTCGTTTGTTGCTTCGTTGTTCATCTTTCGTTCGCTATCGCATCTTGATTTTGAAGGATAGATAAAAAATAGACTAATAAGCAGAATTAAAGCCAAATAAAAGTATCCAACTTCTTCGCCATAGACGTAATACAGCAAAATATTGATGATAGTTGGAACACAAAGCAAGGCCATACGAACACTTCCCCACACCAAAAAACCTTTCGTAGACAGTTTGTTTGTAATATTTCGTTCAATGTTTTTGATTTTAAACAGGTACAAAGCAAATGGAATGGTCATCAAAGTTAGGAACTGCATGACAAATTGCATGTAAATCAAGCTATTGCTTCCCACCAAAGTTCCTGCCAATATCATGTTTGTTTCGAATAAAACCAATATTAAAACCATGATTGACAAGTAGCCATAGAGTTGGAATAAAAGCGTCTTTCTTGTTTGTTCCATAAATTTTAATCATTCATTATTGTTCGGTTGGCAATACTTCTTCCCAAAGTTACCTCATCGGTATATTCCAATTCATCGCCTACAGAAATGCCTCGGGCAATGATTGAAATCGTAATATCGTATTCTTTTAGCTTTCGAGAGATATAAAAATTGGTCGTATCGCCTTCCATTGTACTGGCTAAGGCTAAAATAACCTCTTTTATACCCCCACTTTTTACTCTTTCCACCAAAGATTCTATTTCCAAATTATTGGGTCCTACCCCGTCAATTGGCGAAATAATTCCTCCTAAGACATGATATAAGCCATTAAATTGCTGGGTATTCTCAATGGCAAGTACGTCTTGAACATTTTCTACCACGCAAATTGTGGAACTATCGCGCCGTGGATTTGCACAAATAGCACATGTATCAGTGTCGGAAATATTATGACAAACATGACAATATTTTATATCATGGCGCATCGTTGAAATGGTTTCAGTAAAGACATCAACCTCTTCTTTCGACTCACGCAATAGATGTAAAACAAAGCGCAAAGCTGTTTTTCGTCCTACCCCTGGCAGTTTAGCAAACTCGCCAACTGCCTTTTCAAGCAATTGGGACGGAAATTGTTGCATGATTGGTTGTTATCTTTAAATTAATCGTCAAAAAGATAAATACCCAAACCTATTTTAAGTCCAACTGTTGAATAATCTGCGTCTTTGAAAGAATGATTATAATAAACAGCAGGCTCAACGGTTACGGAACGATTAATAAAGAAAGCGTATCCAATTTCAGCCCCTGGCATGAAGTCATTATAGTCATGATTGGCATGCAAAAACTTGCAATTTGCACCAAGATACAAACCATTTTGAGTAATGTAATAACGTCCACCAGCACCAAGAGAGATATGGTCAGCCACCGCTTCAGAACCATTATGCTCAAAACTTACGTCAGCCAACAACATGATATTGTCCCATGCCAAATAGCCAGCCTTTGCTTCTAATCCGATATTAAACTTATTTTGTGCATTATAATGCAAATCTAATCCTGTAAGCGATGCTCCGAGATAACCTTTGCCTTGTTGAAATTGAGCATGTATGCCTAATGACAACATCAAACTTAGAATAAGAAGGATATTTTTTTTATTCATCATGAAAAATTTTTATGTTTATTTTTACTTAATATCAATTACATTTTGTGTCCAATATTGCTTGCTTATATGTTTTTCTGCCTATCTGAGGCTCAAAAAATAAAGGTTTGGCAAATTGGATTTTATTGTTCAATTGGCTTATTCAATGACAAAGGTAAAAGAAATATTTGAATTACGAAAATTATTGCCTATCTTTGTAACTTAATTGCAAATGAGTTAACGCTCTTGTTGCCTTTAAACAAGAATTAAATCGGTATGAAATTTAGAATAGCTACATTATTATTTTTTAGTTGGTTCACATTATATTGCTCAGCGCAAAACAATGTTTTTTTCAGCAATTGGGACACTACTCCCCTTCAAAAATATGAAACTCGTGCCGTTTGGCTTACTACTTTGGGCAATCTTGATTGGCCTAAGACTTTGGCAAATTCTGACGAATCACGAGAAGAACAAAAGCGTGAACTCATCGAAATACTCGATAAATATGCTGCTGCGAACATTAATACCGTAATCTTACAAACGCGTGTGCGTGCTGCAACTATCTATCCTTCGAACATAGAGCCGTGGGATAAATGTTTAACAGGCAGAGAAAATGGCAATCCTGGCTACGACCCTTTGGCATTTGCAGTGGAAGAATGCCATAAACGAGGTATGGAAATTCATGCTTGGTTGGCAGCTATTCCTGTTGGTTCTTACAGTTCTTTGGGTTGCAAGCTATTGAAACAAAAAGGTTTTAAGATTAGAAGATTTTCTTCTGGGGCGTATATCAACCCTGCTGACCCCAATATTGCGAATTATTTAGGCGAGATTTGTGCTGAAATTACAAGCAATTACGACATTGACGGCATCAATTTAGATTACATTCGTTACCCCGATAAGTGGCCACGCCCAAGCTATCGAAACGGAGATACGCCCGATGAACGTCGTGCAAACATCACTGCAATTGTCAGAGAAATCAATCGCCGAGTAAAAGCAATAAAGCCTTGGATTAAAATATCGTGTTCGCCCATTGGTAAATACGCTGATTTAACGAATTATTCTTCAAAGAATTACAATGCACGCGACCGTGTTTCGCAAGAAGCACAAGCGTGGATTAAGCAAGGAATCATGGACCAACTCTATCCTATGCAATATTTCCGTAGCGATAATTATTATCCTTTTTGCGCCGATTGGGTAGAAAATTCAAATGGCAGAGATATGATTACAGGGTTAGGAACTTATTTTCTTGACCCTCGCCAAGGCAACTGGACGCTCAGCGAAATCACTCGTCAGATGTATGTTAGCCGTTCTTTAGGTATGGGACATGCCCATTTCCGTTCTAAATTTCTATTAGATAACAACCAAGGAATTTACAATTTCGAAAAGCGATTTAATGCAATTCCTACCCTCACTCCACCCATGACATGGGAAAAAACAACGAAACCTCAAAAGCCATATTACGCTGAAGGCACATCGCTTGTATCCTCAATCGGCAGCGATGGAACAAAAACCATTTCATGGAAAGGTTCTTCACCTTATTATAATATATACATGAGCAGCACCTATCCTGTTGATACGAAAGACCCACGCAACCTTGTTACAGCAAGATTTGTAGGTAATTCGTTTGTCCACGAGGCTGCTGGGAACAATTATTATGCCATTACAGCAATGGACAGATTTGGCAATGAGAGCGAAGCCTTGCAGAGTTCTTTCAAAAAAGCAAAGGTAGAAAGCAAACTTTTAAAGCTGAAAAAGAAACAAATAGAACTTCCTGAATGGTTGAAAGACATGGATATAGATTATTATCTTATCACATCCATGCAAGGAAATGCCATTAAAAAAGTTTATTATACAAAGAGTCAGCATTTGAAAATCAATGTTGCAGATTTGAAGAATGGTACTTATCAAATTTATGCCCATTCTGCCAAACGCAAAGTCTTGCACTCAATAGGCTACTTCTTCGTTAAACGATAAAACAATTCAAGCACCTTTTCTATTTTAAATAGCTTTTTGCTATCAATAGAATAAGGTGCTTGAATTTTATTTTTACCTTTTTTATCCTGCCCTATTTAATCTTCATCTTCTTCCTCCTCTGTTTCTTCCGTTGGGAAATCAATGATAGGAAGCGGACGGTCAATCACTGCATTGTATGAAATAAGACTCACACTTCTTGAAAGTCCTAATACTTGAAGCTTATCATGTATGATAGTTAAAAGGTGATGATTGTTATGAGCATAAACTTTGATGAACAAATCATACTCACCAGTTGTGTAATGACATTCCACTATCTCTGGAATTTTCTTCAAAGCTTCTACAACTTCATCGAAATTTTCTGGGTTTTTCAAATTTAATCCCATGTAAGCGCAGGTTTCAAAACCTATCTTTTCTGGGTCAATAACGAATTGTGAACCTTTTAAAACCCCTAAATTTGTAAGCTTCTGAATTCTTTGATGGATTGCTGCACCACTAACTTTACATTCACGTGCTACTTCCAAAAATGGAATACGTGCATCTTCTGCTATAAGACAAAGTATCTTTTTGTCTAATTTATCTAAACCTCTATGTGCCATTTATTTTGAAGAATAATTTTTGACAAAGGTACAATAAAATTTCTTTATTTCCAATATTTTTTTCATAACAAGTTTTAAATTGAAACATTATTTTATTTTTCCTTTATTTTAAAGATAATAAAATGTTCTATTTTTCCTTGAATATATGACTTTTTTCTTAGCTTTCTTCTAACAGAACTACGTTTTCCACATGTGGAGTATGGGGAAACATATCGACAGGTTGTACTGCAACGACACGATAATCAGGGGATAACAATGCCAAATCTCTTGCTTGTGTAGCTGGATTACAGCTCACATAAACGATGCGTTTTGGGTGTGCTTTCAATATCACATCAATAACATCGTTGTGCATTCCTGCACGAGGTGGGTCGGTAATGATAACATCTGGGCGACCGTGTTGCTTCACAAAGTCGTCTGTCAGAATGTCTTTCATATCGCCAGCATAAAACAATGTGTTGCCGATTTCGTTGATTTCTGAATTTATTTTAGCATCTTCGATAGCTTCAGGAACATACTCTATACCAACAACTTGCTTGGCTTGCTTGGCAACAAAGTTGGCTATGGTTCCCGTACCTGTATAAAGGTCGTAAACAAGTTCTTTGCCTGTCAATCCAGCAAATGCTCGTGCCACACTATATAAGTGGTAGGCTTGGTCGGTATTGGTTTGATAGAAACTCTTTGGTCCCACTTTGAACTTCAAATCTTCCATGAGTTCAAAGATGTGGTCGTTACCTTTATATACGGTTAAGTCCAAATCGTTGAAAGTATCGTTGCCTTTTTGATTATCAACATAGAGCAAAGCCGTGATTTCAGGGAATTGTTCTGCAACATGGTTCATCAACGCCATGGCACGCATCTCGTCGCCTTCTTCATCGTAATGGAACTGAATTAAAACCATCCATTCGCCCGTATTGGAATTGCGCATCATGATATCACGCAAAAGTCCGTGCTGTTCACGAATATCAAAAAAGGTCATTCCTGTTGCTAAAGCGAAATCTCGGATAGCATTTCTCACCTTATTACAGAAATTGTCCATAAGGAAACATTTCTCAATAGGATAAATTTTATCGAATGCGCCTGTTATATGGAAGCCGATAGCACCTTGGTTTAAGCCTGCATCTTCGGGCAAATCTGCCAATTCTTCCTTGGTGTACCAACGTTTATTAGAGCAACCAAATTCGAGTTTGTTGCGATATTCTTCTGTTTTTGCTGACCCCATAATCGGCGAAATCTCTGGTAAGTCGATTTTACCGATGCGTGTCAATTGGTCAATCACTTGCTGTTGCTTTGCTTTTAATTGCTCTTCGTAAGGCAAATTTTGCCATTTACACCCGCCACAAATGCCAAAATGCGAACATTTGGGGGTAATTCGGAGAGGACTTTCTTTCACCATTTTTATTACAGTAGCTTCCGAATAGCTACGATGCTTTTTGCGAACTTGCAAGTCTACAATATCACCTGGCACGACAAAAGGTACAAAAACAACCATGTCGTCTACATGGGCTACGCATTTACCTTCTGCGGCTACTGCCTCAATCTCAACATTCTCCAATATTGGTAATGGTTTCTTCTTTCTGCTCATTGTATTTTATTTGCTGCAAAGTTAATTATTTTTTTCAACAATAAAACGATTATTTTTGAGAAGTGGTTGTTTCGAATCATAAAATAGGCTGTTTTGAAGTGCAAAACCCATTGTTTTTGATTTTAAAACAGCCTATTAAGAAAATGGAACAAAATATCATTTTGATAAAAGTAGGTGTTTAAACCATAAATTTGGTGCGCCACTTTCTGCATCTGCACTACTTTTTAAAATTTAGATTTGGTTTTTACAAATAAAAGCATTAATTTTGCAAACGATGTTCAAACTCGACCGACATATTGAGATTCTTTTATTGGAAAATGATTGTGTCATTGTCCCTGGTCTTGGTGGCTTTGTTGCCCACCACGCTGAGGCTTCGTATGACGAAAATGATGCCCTCTTTCTCCCTCCCTACCGCACTTTAGGCTTCAATCCAGTGTTGCAGATGAACGATTCTCTGTTGGTTCAATCTTACATTGAGGCTTACGATTTAAGTTACCCTGCTGCAATGAGCGAAATTGAGGCAGAAGTGGAAACCATACAACGCAATTTGGAAGTGAATGGCGAAATTATTTTGAATGGTTTAGGCACGTTGCACAACGACAAAGAAGGGAAAATAACATTTGAACCTTACGAAGCGGGCATATTAACTCCTGAATTTTATGGGTTAAGTAGCTTTGAACTGAACAAGATTAAGGCCACCAAAGAAGTTGAAAAACAAAAAGTTGCATCAATAGAAGACACCGAAACGCAGAAGCCAAGAGCAATATATATTGACATAAACAATGAAGGTGAAAAGCGATTAAACATTAGTTTAAAAGCGGTGAAAGACCTTGCTGTGGCGGCTGTGCTACTCTCGGCAATTTTTGTCGTAGGCTTTACTTCTGAAAGACAAAACAATTTGGCGAATCATGAAGTAAAAAGTGGCATGTTTTACAACATTTTCGATTCAAACCATGTAAGCCAATCAGCCCAACAAACAAAGGTGCAAACAATAAAAGCCACCCCTAAGAAAATTGAAAATAAAGCCGAACATTATTGGACATTAGTCTTGGCAAGCCATGTAACAGAAGATAATGCTAACGATTTTATAGCAAACTTAAAGAGCGAAGGCTATGCCCAAGCACATTTATATATGGGCAAAAGCAGCACAAAAGTGTTGTATGGCAATTATAAATCAGCCCAACAAGCGGTAGAGAACTTGAATAAATTAAGAGAAAACCGCAATTTCAAACAAGCATGGGTGCTTGAAATAGGTAAGTAAACCTGATAAATATGAAAAGAGTACGCTGTCCTAAATGTAAGAAATTTCTTACTTTTGACGAAACAAAATATCAAGATGGACAACGTCTTGACTTTGAATGCCCAAGCTGCGGAAAGCAGTTCGGAATAAGAATAGGTGTTTCCAAAGCTAAAAAAATGGCTCAAACAGAGCAAAAAGAAGAACAGAAAGAGGAAACAGAAAGCATCTATGGCACCCTACACGTCATTGAAAACGTGTTCCATTACAAGCATATTATCCCGTTACAAATGGGCGATAACGTCATTGGACGATACATGAAAGGCAATCCAATCAATTGTCCAATACAAACAGACGACCCAAGTATGGACATGACACACTGCATTTTGAACGTGTCAAAAGACAAAAACGGAAAAATAAAATACATTTTACGCGACGGACCATCATACACTGGGACATTCGTTGACAATGAAATTCTTGCTGATAACGAACGAAGAGTGATAGAAAATGGCACGCTTTTCACCATCGGAGCAACAAGTATAATCCTTAATGCAGGTGAATAATATGATTTCATAATGGGCAAAAACATCTTCTTTATAGCCGCCTTACTGCTTTCTCTTTCGGCAAATGCGCAAAGAAAAGGCACAATCTTAAACATGGAAGACGGAATACCAATAAGAGAAGTAACCATCTACACCAACAATAAACAAACCGTTTTTACCAATTATAAAGGCGAATTTTACATACCAAAAGCCTTCACCAGCGTTACAATTGTAAAGGCTGGATTTGTCAGTCGTACACTAAATTTGTACGAAATGCCTGATACCATTGAACTTTTACCCAAATTTAATACCCTTGACGAGGTCATTATTTGGGGAAAGAAAAACCGCTTTTCAAAAAATGCCAAAGTAAAAATTGAACCATGGCTATACAATCTTCCTAAAACAGGATTTAGTTTCGACTTCTCTACCCTATTCAACAATCGCAAAAAGCTCAATAAGCAATTGAAAGAAAAGCACGATGAAATTATAAATTCGTACTAATCTTTACAATTCTTTTCCTTTATTGACTCCCTAAATCAAAAGTTTTTTAGTAACTTTGCGAAATAATAGATTAGAAAACATATTTAAAGAGATTTCATTTCGAAAACCTTTATCTTCACTTTCTAATTCTATACCGAATGAGCATGCCAATATCCTTTCGTAAAAGTATGGTTGGCAAGGCTAAAAAGACAATAGAAATTTCAAAAAAACGAGCAAAGATGTTGATAGATTATCATAAAGTTAGCATTTACCAAGACGATAAATTGGTTTTAGAAGACGTTGATTTCCAAGCCGAAGAAGGCGAATTTATATACATAATCGGGAAAGTTGGTTCGGGAAAAAGTTCTTTATTAAAAACAATTTATTGCGAACTCGACATTTGTAAAGAAGATGCCGAAAAAGCAGAAGTATTAGGCGAATCGCTCATCAATATGAAACGCAAGAACGTTCCTGCACTAAGAAAGCAAATGGGCATCATCTTTCAAGACTTTCAACTGCTCCATGACAGAACAGTTGTGAAGAATCTTGACTTCGTACTAAAAGCAACGGGTTGGAAAGAGAAAGAAGCACGCATGAAACGCATTGAAGACGTGCTGGAAGACGTGGGCATGACCGATAAAAAAGACAAAATGCCAAGCGAACTTTCGGGTGGTGAGCAACAACGCATTGCCATTGCACGCGCTTTACTCAATCGTCCGAAAATCATCATTGCCGATGAACCAACAGGAAACCTTGACCCTGAAACAGCAACCAACATTGTCAGCATCTTAAAACAAGCATCAAAAGACGGTGCAACCATCGTGATGTCCACCCATAACATACACATTCTTGCCCAATTCCCTGGGAAAGTTTATAGATGTAAAGACGGAAAATTTATCCCAATTACCAACGATGATGACACGAAAGATTTGGAAGAATCAAGCGAAACTATTGATTTCGTTGACGACGACGAAGTAATTACTGAAGCAACACCGATAGAAGAAACAACAAACAGTTAAAGAAATATGATTGTAATGAAGTTTGGAGGCACCTCAGTAGGGTCGCCAGAAAGAATGAAAGAAGTTGCCAACTTGGTTACAAAGTCGGGCAATCCAACGTTTGTTGTACTCTCTGCAATGAGTGGAACAACCAATACTTTAATCGAAGTATCTGATTATCTTTACAAAAAGAACCACGAAGGAGCAAACGATGTGCTGAATAAATTGGAACAAAAGTATTTAGAACACATCGAAAAGCTCTATTCTACGGAAGAATACAAAGCAAAAACGCGCGAATTTCTTACCCAAGAATTTGCTTTTTTACGCTCGTTTACCAATGATATATTCACTTCTTTTGAAGAAAAAAACATCGTTGCACAAGGCGAAGTCATTTCAACCAACATGGTTGTCAATTACTTGGAGGAAAAAGGCATAAAGGCAAAGTTGCTCAATGCACTCGATTTTATGCGAACCGACAAGAATGCAGAGCCTGATTTGGGCTATATCAAAGAAAAATTGCAAGCGATAATGGCTCAAAATGCCGATTATCAAATCTATATTACACAAGGTTTTGTATGCAAAAATGCCTACGGAGAAGTAGACAATCTACAACGTGGCGGCTCTGATTACACCGCTTCGCTCGTTGGTGCAGCACTCCAAGCTGAGGAAATTCAGATATGGACCGACATTGACGGAATGCATAACAACGACCCACGCATTGTGGATAACACCGAAGCGGTGCGACAATTAAACTTTGAAGAGGCGTCAGAATTGGCTTATTTCGGTGCTAAAATTCTTCACCCGACTTGTGTTCAACCAGCAAAATACGCTGGAATACCTGTCAGATTAAAGAATACAATGGAACCAGATGCCGATGGTACAATCATCAACAATATCATGCAGCAAGGTAAAATCAAAGCCATTGCAGCAAAAGATAATATCACTGTCATCAAAGTACGCTCTACTCGCATGTTAGGTTCGCCAGGTTTCCTTCGAAAAGTATTCGAGGTTTTTGAAAGTTACCAAGTATGTATCGACCTCATTGCCACGAGTGAAGTTGGGGTTTCGGTTACAATTGAGGACAATTCCCACTTACAAGAAATTGTAGACGAACTGAAAGTTTTTGGAACCATTACCATTGATAGCGACATGTGCATTGTATGCGTGGTCGGCGACTTAGCTTGGAAAAATATTGGCTTTGAAACCAAGGCAGCAGATGCGCTCAAAGATATTCCAGTACGCATGATAAGCTATGGCGGAAGCAACTATAATATTTCATTTTTGATTAAGGGTGAAGACAAAAAACACGCCCTTCAATCCTTATCGGCAGCGCTTTTCTAACAAATTTCCAAATGTTTATATTAGATACATACACGATTGTTGGTTCAGCAATACTGCTTTTCGTAGCGTTGCTAACATCTTTTATAAATCCATTCTTTCGAAAACCAAAAGTTTCGAAACCCTTTGGCAACGATATTGCCCATGATTTTCATGAAGAAAATATCGAAAATGAAACAGAAATAGAGAATAGAGAAATAGAAATAGAGAATATAGAAGCAGAAACAGAGAATATAGAAGCGCAAAAAAATACTAAAAATTTGGAGAACAGCACTGATTCGGCTAATGTGAAAGTACAAAATGCAACTCCAACTCCTCCCATTTCGCTCATTTTCACCCCCAACGACAGGGCTGCAGCATTCTCAAAAAACATTGAAAAGTACCTGAATCAAGACTACCCCAACTATGAAATCATAGTAGTTGTGCCGCAAGATGATACGGAAACGCAAGACATTTTGAAAACGTATGCCAACAATCCACGCCTTTATACGACCTTTATTCCTACTTCATCAAAGTACATGAGCAGGAAAAAACTCGCTATAACCTTAGGCGTTAAAGCGGCAAAATACGATTGGTTGTTAATGTGTGACATCTTTTGTGCGCCACAATCCGACCAATGGTTGGCAACTTTGGCACGTAATTGTACCGATGATGTAAACCTTGTTGCAGGATATACAACATACGAAGAAGGCACTTCCGACTTTTGGAGGTTTGAGCATTTCTTCACTTCTTGTTATCTTATGCGTGCCGCACAACGTGGTATCGCCTATCGTTGGAACTCTAAAACGTTGCTTTTCAAGAAAGATGATTTCATTAAAGCAGAAGGATTTCGGGGCAATCTCAAATATATTAGAGGCGAATACGACTTTCTCGTCAATAAATACGCTGCAAAACATTCTACCATTGTGGAAAATTCATGGAGCGGAACATTGGTAGAAGAAGAACCAATCTATAAACATTGGATTAACAACCACCTTTTCTATATGGAAAATAGGAAACATCTTAGCCGAAATTTTGCCCACCGTGCTTTGTTCAACCTTGACCAAATAGCCTTGCATCTTAACTATCTAATGATTCTTGCAGGCTTGGTTTATTCCATTTTGACACAGAATTTAATCCTCATTATAGCCGCTTGCTTAGCACTAATTTTAACGCTTTCCATAAGAATAGCAATTGGTAAAAAGGCACTTACAACCTTTAACGAAGAAATTCCGTCATGGAAAATTATTCCATTTGAGTTGCGAATTATTTGGCAAAACTTAGGTTATAAGATAAAATACTGGCGAGCTGACAAATACGACTTTATCTCTCATAAATTATAATGCGCATACTGCACCTTACATACAAGGCAAACAAAGGAAACGTCATCACTGATTACATTTCCACATTGGTTGAAAATCAAAAGCAACAATCAATGGAAGTCGCTGTGGCTTATTCTGAAAAAGAATTTAATAAGATGTTTGCCACGTTTCAACCCGATATTGTTCACATTCATAAATGCTGGGATTTAAACACTTATTTGTGTGCAAAAAAAGCAATTAACAAGGGCTGCGCTCTCCTACTTTCCCCTCATGGCGAGTTATTTCAATTTGCTATGGAAAGCGAAAAGGCGGTAAGAAAAGACATCAAACGCATTACTTACCAACAAAAAATGGTGCAATTGGTTGATGCACTATTGGTTTTCAGCGAGAAAGAGAAGCACGATGTAGAAAAATTAAAATGGAATAATCGCATCGACATCGTTCCTTCTTGTCTGTTTAATAGTAATATTTCGGCTCAGGAAATGGCTGAAAAAGTCATTTTAATCTATACGAAAATCATTCATACCCGTTATAGAAAGTATATGACGACGGCTGAATTCCAATCTATTTGTACACTTTTGCACAAAGGATTGCAGCAAGACGAAAATTATAAGATTATTCCTACCGACCGATTGCTGGAACTTCACAATTTGACACCGCAGCAATGGCAACGCATATTCCTATTTGCTGACGATGAAAATATCCGAAATTACATCGACATTGGCATCAGTTTATTGAAATTATCACCCACAAATATTGATTCGCAGAGCATACTTCGCTACCCAGCCTATATGCCAAAAGCAAAAGAAACACTCAATAAAAAAGAAGCAATCACTACTAACTACTTCTCCAGAGAGCGCATTGAGAACGCTAATGAGCGAGAAGAAGAACCTATAAAGTCCATCACTTTCATGATGGCAAATGCTAAATTCTTGTCCCAACAAAAGCGTTTGAGTCTGCAACACCTATCGGAAATCTATCTCATGATAAGGTTTGAAGACTACGATGAAGACCAACTCGCAGTGGTTTTAAAGCAAATGCACCTCTTAAAATTTGGTCAACGCATGATGCGAATCCTCACCAAAAACCTATTTTTAGAGCGCGGTTACACGCCATTTCCGCCCATTGACGACAAGAAAACATTGAACATTATAAAAAACTTCATCAATAAAGAAGAGTACTAATCACAATTTATTAAGCAATTGACTATGACAAGCAAAACTTATGATTTGAAAAAAGACGAGCGCTACCTGCAATTGCTCTCGCAGTCGTTCCCAACAATTGCCGACGCAAGTACTGAAATCATCAACTTGCAAGCTATTTTGAATTTGCCAAAGGGTACAGAACATTTCTTGGCAGATATTCATGGTGAACACGAAGCATTTCAACATGTATTGAAAAATGCCTCAGGAAACATTAAAAGAAAAGTAAACGACCTCTTTGGCAACACTTTGCGTGAGTCAGAAAAGCGCGACCTATGCACATTGATTTACTATCCAGAGCAAAAACTCGAATTAGTAAAGCAAGAAGAGAAAGAGTTGGACGATTGGTATCATATCCAAATCCACCGCTTAGTAAAGATTTGCAGAGATGTATCGAGCAAATATACAAGGTCGAAAGTGCGCAAATCGCTCCCTGTTGATTTCTCTTATATTATTCAGGAACTATTGCATGAAAATTCAAACGACAAGGATAAAACTGATTATGTAAGTGCGATTACCTCGACAATCATATCAACTGGTCGTGCCGATGACTTTATTGAAACCATCTGTAACGTCATTCAGCGCCTTGCAATCGACCACTTACACATCATGGGCGATATCTATGACCGTGGGCCTGGAGCCCATGCTGTAATGGATACTCTCAAGAATTACCATACATGGGACATTACTTGGGGCAACCATGACATCTTATGGATGGGTGCATGTGCAGGTAATAACGCTTGTATTTGTAATGTAATTCGCATTGCTTTGCGCTACGACAACATGGATACTATCGAAGATGGCTACGGAATAAACCTGATGCAGTTGGCTACTTTCGCAATGGAAACCTACAAAAATGACCCATGTGCCGAGTTTATGCCAAAGATTATGCAACCCGATGCCATAGACGAAAAGAGCATACAACTGATAGCCCAGATGCACAAAGCCATTAGTATTATTCAGTTCAAGGTGGAATCGCAAATGATAAAGAAGTATCCACATTGGAAAATGGAAGGTCGTTTGCTCTACGACAAGATAGATTACAAAAAGGGAACAATAAAGATTGACGGAAAAGAATACCAACTAACATCATGCAATTTCCCTACTATCGACCCAAAAAATCCTGACGTTCTCACACCCGAGGAGCAGGCTTTAATGGAAAAGCTACACCATAACTTCACCGTAAGCGAAAAGTTGCGTGAACATATCCTTCTCCTATTGCGCCACGGCTGTATGTATAAAGTTGTGAACAATAATTTGCTCTATCATGCTTCCATTCCTTTAAACGAAGACGGCACATTGCGCGAGGTAGAAATTACACCGAAAAAAATTGCAAAAGGCAAGGATTTACTCAATAAAATAGGTACGATTATTCGCAGAGCTTTCCAAAATAATGGTGCAGAATGCGACAAGGATATGCAATATGCCACCGACTACTTCCTTTATCTATGGTGTGGGCCAAACAGTCCTTTGTTCGACAAGCACGCCATGACTACTTTTGAACGCTATTTCCTCAAAGAAAAGGAAACCCACCACGAGGAAAAAGGCTTCTATTTCAAGTTCCGTGAACGTGAAGACATCGCAGACGCTATCATGGAAGAGTTCGGAGTAAATTCTGCAAAAGGTCATATCATCAACGGACACGTTCCCGTACACGTTAATAAAGGCGAAAGTCCTATCAAAGCCAACGGTAAACTAATGGTGATTGACGGCGGATTTTCACAAGCCTACCACAAGGAAACAGGTATCGCAGGCTACACTTTGGTTTACCACTCTCGTGGCTTCGAACTTGTTCAACACGAGCCTTTTTCCTCAGAAGAAGACGCTATTAAACGTGGTATCGACATTGTCGGCACAACACAGATTGTAGAATTGAACGAAAAGCGTTTGAAAGTGGCTGACATGGATAAGGGTACAGAGTTGAAAATGCAAATCGAAGCACTCCAAGAGTTGCTCTATGCCTATCGACATGGCTTCCTTTCTGAAAGCGAAAAGAAGAATCCTCCAAAACTTTAAAGGATAAAGGATAAATAGTTAATATTTAGCTATTCATAAAAACCTATTGTTTTGAAAACGAAAATAGCCTGTTTTGACGTTCAAAACAGGCTATTTCTGATTTCCATTATGCCAACCACCGT
>QWBY01000600.1_pt1 | contig 24626 bp, 19 predicted proteins | sample 1972471 | NCBI WGS metagenome assembly QWBY01 (sample SAMN09866722, study PRJNA288562) | Human gut metagenome isolate term6_stool, whole genome shotgun sequencing... | reverse complement strand
CACGCAATTGTCATAAATATATTTGATAAAATTAGCAAAATTATCGTGTAGTATGGTTTCATTTTAGTTCTTTAGGCTTCTTATCTCATTTTCAACTTTACTAAGTTGATCTTTTGCGTTTTTTAGTCCTTCGCGGTTAGTTTTCACAACTTCGGCCGGGGCATTGGCGATAAATTTTTCATTTTTAAGCATTCCATCAAGCTTTAAAATCTCTTTTTCAAGCTTTGTTTTTTGTGCGTTAAGGCGTTTTAAAATTTCACTTAAATCAACTCCGCTTAAAGGGACAAAAACGCTTAAATTTTGGCTTACATCAGCTACTGCGTCAGTTACTTTCTCATCTACAAATTTAACATCTTCGCATTTTGCAAGAAGTTTTATAAACTCAAGTTCATTTTCTAAATTTATACTTTCATTTAGCTTAATATAAGCAAGTGGAATTTTTGAATTTCCTAAATCAATAGTCGCTTTTGCGCGGCGGATTGCTACGATACTTTCTATAATAAGGCTAAATTTGGCCTCAATTTCGCTGTTTTGTTTATTGGCTTTTGGATATGGCATTATCATAATTGAGTCTGAGTTTTGCAAGCTTGTCCCGCTTAGCTCATGCCACAAATATTCACTTAAAAAAGGCATAAAAGGATTTAAAAGTTTCATAGCCTCTTTAAAAATCGCACCAAGCTCTTTAACCGCACTTTTTTGGGCCTTGCTTAACTCAATTCCCCAGTCGCAAAACTCATCCCATAGGAATTTATAAATTTCATTTGCAGCATCGTTGAATCGGTATTCATCAAGGTTTTTTCTGGTTTCACTCACACAGTTTTGAAAACGTGAAAACATATAAATTCCAAGCTCTGTTTTAAGCTCTAACTCGCTTAAATTTGGAAATTTACTTTCATTTAAAAGTAGGAATTTATGAGCATTATAAAGCTTGTTTGTAAAATTTCTAACTAAGATAAGTTTTTCCTCACTTAGCCTAATATCGCGCCCTTGAATGCATAAAAGTGCCAAAGTAAAGCGCAAAATATCGGCACTATACTCATCAATTTTAACTAGCGGATCAATGACATTGCCACTACTTTTGCTCATTTTTTCGCCTGTTGCAGTTTTAACAAGAGCGTGAAGATAGATATCCTTAAATGGTAGTTTTTTTAGGGCATTTTCGCTTTGGAACATCATCCTTGCAACCCAAAAAAACAAAATATCAAAGCCAGTTATTAGCATAGTATTTGGGTAAAACTCTTTTAGGTCCTCTTCAAACCATTTTTCATTCTTATAGTTTTCATCATTACCCCAACCAAGTGTTGAAAATGGCCAAAGTCCGCTACTAAACCAAGTATCAAGGACATCAGGATCTTGATAGAAATTTTTGCTTTTGCATTTTGGACAACATGATGGATTTTCATCTTCATCCGCCCATTCATGACCACACTCATTGCAGTAAAATACAGGAATTTGATGTCCCCACCAAAGCTGTCTTGAAATACACCAGTCTTTTAACTCTCTCATCCATGCGTTAAAACTATTTATCCAATGAGCTGGGAAAAACTGAGCTTCGCCATCATTTACAGCTTTTATGGCATCAGTTGCAATCTCTTTTTTTACAAACCACTGCTTTGAGATATATGGTTCAACGATATTTTTGCAGCGATAACAATATCCAACTTGATTGGTATAGTCTTCTGTTTTTTCAATATTGCCGATTTCTTGAAGTTTTGCTACAACTTTTTCTCTTGCGTCTAGTCTTTCAAGTCCTTTAAACTCACCACATTCATCGTTTAGTATACCTTTTTCATCAAAAATTGTAATAAACTCTAAGCCGTGGCGGTTGCCAACTTCATAGTCGTTTTGATCGTGAGCTGGAGTTACCTTTACCACGCCAGTTCCAAAACTCATATCAACATGCTCATCGGCAATTATTGGAATCTCACGTCCAATTAGTGGTAAAACTACTTTTTTGCCAATTAGCTTAGTATATCTTTCATCGTTTGGATTTACCATAACAGCTGTGTCGCCAAAGTAAGTTTCAGGGCGAGTTGTGGCAACTACGACAAACTCATCACTATCTTTTAAAAAATATCTTAAATAATAGAGCTTTCCAACATGCTCTTTATGCTCAACTTCCACATCACTTAGTGCTCCGTCGTGTGTGCACCAATTTACCATATAATTTCCACGAATTATAAGACCTGAGTTATAAAGACTCACAAATGCCTTTCTAACGGCACTTTTAAGCCCATCATCCATTGTAAAACGAAGTCTTGACCAAGCAGGAGTAATGCCTAGTTTTCTCATCTGTTTTAGGATAGTGCCGCCACTTTCTTCTTTCCATTTCCAAATTTCATCAACGAATTTTTCACGTCCAAGACTCTCTTTTGTGATACCTTTTGCTAAAAGTTTTTTTTCAACAACATTTTGAGTTGCTATTCCTGCGTGATCCATACCGGGTTGATAGAGTGTTTTAAAGCCGTCCATTCTTTTGTAACGAGTCATTATATCTTGTAAGGTAAAAGTTAAAGAATGCCCGATATGAAGCACTCCTGTGACATTTGGTGGTGGCATCATAATACAGAATTTTTTTCCATTTTGGATATTTTTATTGCAATCAACTTCAAAATAGCCTCTGTTTTCACAAATTTGATAATATTTTTCTTCAATCTCTTTTGGGTTGTAAAAATCCACTTCAAACTTCCTTTTCTTATAAAAATAGCTTAATATTAGCTAAATTTGGCTTAAAATTCATTTATTTAACCTTGATTTCATAAGCTTCAAGGCTATAATCATTTATCTTTTCATCATACATTGACTCAGCGTTTGCTTGTGGAAGTTTGCAAGTTCCACTTAAAACAACTTTAAAAGGAGTATAAAATGTTATGCTTTCACCGCTATAAACAGGTGGTAAAAAGTCTGTTACAGAGCCATCTTTTATCTCTTTGTGAACCATTAAGATATCATCTTTAAGTCTTTTATCTCTTATGTTTTGGATAATTCTTTCATTGACTATCTCAAGGCAAGATGGGACTTTTTGATAGACTAAGATGTCATTAAAGTTTTGATTAAATTTGAGTGTAATTTTAGCAAACATCAGATCATTTATTTTTAAATTGTCTAAATCAACTAAGTTTCCATTACTATCTACAAATTCCCTCTTTATGTTTAAACTATTCATATCTAAACTATTTTTAATAGGCTTTGGTTTATAGTCATAACTAATTAGCGAATAATAGGCTTTATTGCTTGACTCAATAGTTAAATTTCTATCTTTTAAGTCTATGTTTAAATTTGCATTTTGGCTAAACATATAGAGATCATCGCCGTTTTTTACCTTTATTTTTAAGCTTTTATCTTTGACTTGTTCTTTTTCAAACTCGTTTATTGCTAAAAGAACAAAAGCCCTATCTTGGGTTGATTTAATGCTGTTTTTCAATAAAACTATCTCATTTAAAAGTTTTTGGCTTAGCTCATCATCTTTAAAATATCTTAAATTTAGGTAGAGCGAAAAGCTTAAATCTCTAATTTTTGAGGCAAAATTTAGCTCTTTATTTTGCATTTTATCTATCTCAAAAGCCTTTATCTGCTCTTTTATGCTCTCTAGCTCTTTGTTTAGTCTAGCATTTTTCAAAATGGCAGCTGTTAAGAAAAGCTTAAGCAAGTCATCTTTATAAAATTTGTTGTCCAAAAGTAGATTTATCTTTTCATCTAAGTTGTTTTTTGAATTTTGGCTTAAAATATACAAGGCGTAAATACTACTTAAATTTGAGTTTATGCCCTTTTGTTTTAAGGATTTTAGGGCTTTATTTATTGAGATTTGCGGCACTTCAAAGCCATTTTCTTTTAGAAGTAAAAGCGCGTGAGTTGCATAGATACTAGAAAACTCATCTACATTTGAGTTGGCCCTCCAATACCCAAAGTCGCCATTTTCATTCTGTAAAGCCAAAAGATCTCTTATGCCCAAATTTATGAAATTTTCTCTGTCTGTTTTGCCTGCTTTATTTGCTGGGTTTAAAAACATAAGTGCTAGAAGTTGTGAGCTTTTTTGTTCGCTGCAACCATATGGATAGTTTATGAGTTTATCCATCTCATCTACAAAAAGTGTTTGCAAATTTGATGAAATTTGAACTTTTACTTTATCTAATTTATCAAACATAAACTCTTTTTTGCCTTTAAGTATGCCACTTTTTACATCGGTATTTAGTGAGTTTGGCTCTAAAATTTCAAAATTTAAATTTGTAGTTTTATCATCTATTGTGATATTTATATCTCCTTTTCCTAGGCTTAAAGTCTTTATTTTTACAATAAGATCATTAAAACTATTTTGTGCAATGCTTAAGTTTTTATCATAAGAAAGCTCTAAATTTTGGCTTTTTGATAGAGTAATTTTTGGCTTTAACTCTTTGTCTGTGTTGTTAAAAATTTTAAAGACTAAATTTACTTCATCGCCATTTAAAAGATAGGCAATGAGCGGGACTTTAACTAAAATATCATCTTTTATCACTACAAAAGTGCTCTCTTCACCAATTTGATTTTCATCAATGGCAATGGCATCAAGGCGGATCTTTGTGTTGAGATTGGCTGGGATAAATTTGCTAAATTTAGCAGTGCCATTTTCATCAGCAACTGCTGTTTGCATAAAGATAAAAGTGTCGATTTTTTTATTTTCCAATGGATCTAGATATTTTTTCATAGCAGCACTTTTTAACATCTCGCCACTTCCAAATTTAAGCACTTTTCCATCATTTATAAAGTTTGTAAGCTTGTCATAAATGTCAAAATCACTTCCTAAAACTGCTAATTTTGTCTTAAAAAACTCATAGCTTTTTGGACTTTTTTGATTAAGTAGATTTAAAATTCCCTCTTCAACTCCAAATAGGGCGATTTTGGTATTTGGTTTGGCGTGGATAGTAATTTCTAAGTTTTGATTGGATTTTACTAAATTTGGAGCCAAAATTTGTGGCTTTAAGTTAAATTTGGAGCTGTTGTTTTCTATGTAAATTTGATCCCATGCTTTAAATGGCAAGAAAGTTGAAGGAGTATCGCTAAGCCTTAGAAGTTTGGCCTTTATATATCCGCCTTTAAAATCTTTTGGCACTTTAAAGCCTAAATTTGTCGTTTTGCCAGATAGTTTTACTATCTTATAATCGATTAATTTATCGCTTTCAAAGCTTACTAGCATTAAAGGATCTTTTAGGGCTGAGCTAATAGTTACGGATATATTTTCATCATCATTATAGATGAGTTTATCGGTTTTTATTGAGGCTTTGCTAAGTCTTTTTGTAGGCACTAGCTCATCACTTCCAAAGCCACTTACTTCAAAACTTACCACGCTTTTATGAGAGCTATTTAGATCCAAAACTTCAAGTTTATAGCTTCCAAAACCTGGATTTTTAATAGTTAAAAAGTTATCTTTTATATCAAAATCTTTAAGTTTACTGTCTTTTTTAAACCATGATAAAAAGCCCTTTTCATCGAGTGTGTAAATCCACTCTTCTTTGTATAGGCTAGCTTTTAAAGAGCTTTTTGTCTCATTTAGAGTTGCAGGGTCGATAGTTATAAAACTAGCTTTTAGATCTTGACTTTGATCTAGGATATTTTTCTCTAAATTTATGCCAACAATGCTTTTAAATGGATAAAACTTACTTTGTGAATATCCAGCTACATTTTTGCCACTGTCATTTAGTAAAAAAGTCGCTTTGATGTTTATAACTGAGTTTAGTGGGGCGTTAAATGTTGGCAAGATGAGAATTTTAGAGCTTGCATTTTCATCTAATAATATAGTTTTTTCATCAAAATATAAATCTTTTTCATTTAAAGAGCTATCATCAAAAGTATAATCTTTAAACTTATCATTTTTAAAGGTGCTATTTAAAAAAGAAACACTTAAATCGCCGCTTAAATTTGATGCATTTTGTCCAAAGAGATAATTTGCACTTAAATTCAAAAGTGGTTTTTCATCTTTTGTATAAAATTCTTTGCTAAATTTCACATTTGCTTTTAAATTTTGTGGGATAAAAGACTCGATAAAAAAATCTTTTCTTGCTAAGATTTTGTTTTCAAAGATAACTTCAAGCCTTTGTTTTCCGCTTGTTTTAAAGCCATTTTCTATCTTAAAATCTAAGCTTCCAAACTCATCTAATATAAAAGATTTTTCATAAATTTTAGAATTTTGTGCGTCATAAACTCTAACTTTTATCGGTAAATTTTTAAGAGATTTAAAGTTTTCTTTAAGGATGATGATGCCTGAAATTTCGCTATTTGGTCTTACAATATCGCTTGTTAAATAGACATAAGCTTTTGGTTTTTGAGTAGACTTTAGATTTTGAAACAAAACATCTGCACCCTTTGAAGTGCTTTCTACTGGTTCTTGAGTAGTATTTGTATTTTGAAACTCATCTAGTATAAGGAAATTTCTCTCATTGTTTAAATTTACCAAAATAGACTTTGGCTTTTTATCAATTATATTTTTTTGGCTAAACTTAAAGACACCTTTTTCATCGGTTATCCCTTTGGCAATGATTTTATTTTTATTTGAAAAAACGGTGATTTGAGCGTTTTTTACCACTTCATTGTTTGAAAGTCTATTTACAAAAACAAAAATTTCATCTTTAAAAACCTTCGTATGAAGTGCTAAATCACTATAGTAGATAAATTTATTTATACTTTCTAATCTCTCATCCTTGTCTTTATAGAAAATCTCAAGATTGTAAATCCCATCTTTGTCAAAATCAAACTCTAAAAGAGTTTTTATCTCTTTATTTGGCTCAAAATCAAGATGAAAATTTTGACTTTTTTCATCGCTAAAGGTATTTATGCCATCATCGAAATTTAAAAAATATCTTAGATTTTCATCTTCAACTTTTGATAAAACAGTCTTTATCTCTTTTAAATTTATACTTTTTAGGGCGATTTTTCCTTTGCTTGAGATATAAGGTTTATCATCTAAAAACCAAATTTCAGGAGCAAAATCAGCTGTTTTTAGCCTAAATTTCAGATCTTTTTTTAAAACTTTATAATTTTTCTCGCCAAAACCTTTTTTAAGAGTTATCTCATACTCGCTATTGTCCTTTAAATCGCTACTTACGATATCAAAATAACTTTTTGAGTTTTCATATCCACTATCTATAACTTTGAAATTTTGCGTATCATCACAACTTACCAAAACATTGTTTAGCCATAAATAATCATCCATATAGAGCCTAAAACCAAGCATTTTATCTGGATATGAGAGTGGCTTGATAAGAGTAGTATCAAGTTCTAAAGTTTTAGAGCTTTTAAGTTCATCATCACTTTGGCCAAAACTATTTAAAATAGCGTCATTTTCTAGGGAACTATTTTTTGGATTTTTTACATTTTTAGAGATTTTTAAGGTATAAGAATCGCTACTTAAAACTTCGATTATTGCCTCAGATGAGCTTAAAATATGCAGTTTAAAAGGAACTATTTTTTCATCTAGGGTTATAGCTTTTATATTTTCTTTTAAATTTGTAACTTCATCATTAAAAGAGATAAAATATCTATTTTTATACATTTTTTGAAATTTTTCTATTTGAAATTTATCACTTTTAAAACTAATTTTTTCGTCATTGTATGAGCAGTTAAAAGTAGTCGATGTTGGCAGTGTTGTTTTTGAGTAAAAGGTTATAAGCTCATTACTTTCTTGATGAAAAATACCATCAATTTTAGGCTCGCAAGTTATAAAATCATCCCTAAAAACTTTACCAATTTTGGAGTTATCAAACGTTTTACTATAAAACTCAACTCTATCTTTATAGACTTTTATCTCATCTATGGCATTAGCAAAAATAAAATTTAAAACCAGTAAAAAAACAGCTACAAATCTCATCTAAAATCCTTTTATTTCTATATTTGAAGTGGATAAATTTGAGTTTTCATCTAGGCAATAAATGGTATGTTTGCCACTTTTAAGCTCAACAAAATTATCACTTGCACTATCAACTTTTTTATAATCCTCATCATCAACTTTTATAAAAACACTTTTACCTAAAAAGCTCATACATTTTACACTAATTTTGCTTATATTTCCCATAATCACGGCATTGTTATAAGGAGTGGCTATGAGTGGAGGTTTGTTTGTAAAAAGCTCTTTGCAAGGACTATTTAAGATCTCTTTTTCATCTATTATTTTGTTAATTAAGAGGTGATTTAACTGCTCATTTGTAAGGAGTTGGCAGATATCTTTAAGAGCAACATTTTCTATCAAAAAGTCATCTTTATAGTTTTTGCACTCTTGAAATTTAAACTCATCAACACATCTTTTTTCTTTTATTATCCCGCTTGGCTCTTTTAAAAACTCCAGTTTTTCTCTTTTGTTTAGAAAGCTGTAAATTTCAAATAAAAGTTTAGCCGAACTTTGTGCGGCGCTTATATTTTTGGTTGGCAAGCCACTAAAGTTTCCAAGCCAAATTCCAATGGTATAATTTTTATCATAGCCAACTACTAAAAGATCAACGCCGTTTGCGCTAGTGCCAGTTTTAAAAGCTATTTTTGGCATATCTAAAGTATTTTGCCAGACTGAGTTTAAATAGCTTCTTGGCGAGTTGCTTAAAATCTCACTTACTAAAAAAGCGCTTTGTTTTGAAAAAAGTTTTTCATTTTTATCTATGACAAAACCAGCAAATTTAAGTGGTTTTAGCTCACCGCCATTTGCAAAAGAGGTGTAGAGATGAGTAAGATCTAAAAGACTTAAAGATAGCCCTCCAAGTGCGATTGATGAGCCATAAAAGTTTTTGTTATTTTTAACTAAATTTGCCTTTAAAAGTAGCTCATAAAGTGAGTTTTTTTCTAGCTTATCGTTTAAAAAAACAGATATTGTGTTTATAGAAAAATTAAGTGCCAAATCAGCAGGAATAACACCTAAGTAATCTTCATAAAAATTTGTAGGCCTGTACTCATTTATATAAATTTCACTATCAATTAAACGCTGTTTTGTGGTGATTAATCCGCTGTCTAAAGACAGAGCATAGATAAATGGCTTAGGTGTTGAGCCGACATTTCTTTTGGCTAAAACGCCGTCATTAAAGCCGTTTTGAGCTTTTAAGTCATGACTTCCTACATAGGCAACTACTTCCATCAAATTATTGTCAATAACAACAATAGAGGCGTTGTTTATATTGTGATTTTGTAAATTTAAAATTAAATTTTTAGTTCTTTGTTCTATGAAATTTTGTAAATTTAAATCCAAATTTGAGTTTTTTAAGTTGTTTTTAAAAGCTAGATTGCAATAGTGAAAGGCGCTATTTTTTGCGCTAAATCTTTTGGGTGAAAAACTCTCTTTCAAAGCTCTTTTATAGGAGTTTTCATCTATAATTTTATCTTTTAAAAGATTTTTTAAAACTCTATTTTTAAGGGTTGTTAGGTTTTTGTTTTTATCTAGGCGATTTTGGTTTGGATTTTTAGGAACTGTTGTTAAAAGTGCCATTTGAGAGATGCTTAACTCATCTAAGTTTTTATTAAAATAAAAATAACTTGCTGCTTTTATACCTGTGATGTTTCCGCCATAAGGAGCTAGATTAAAATAAAGTGTTAAAATTTCATCTTTTGTGTAGTTTAGTTCGATCTGCAAGGCTCTAAAAATTTCAATTATTTTATTTTTATAGCTTCTTTTTTTGGGCTCTATCATCCTTGCAACTTGCATTGTTATGGTTGAGGCGCCGATTTTGTTTGGGTTTGTTAGGTTGTGAAAAAAAGCTCTTATGATAGAAAATGGATTTACACCAAAATGATAGTAGAAGTATCTATCTTCAAAGCTTATGATACTTTTTTTTAAGAGAGGCGGAATTTCATCTGTTTTATAAAACCAAAGACCATCATCATTTACCCTTTGTGAGACTATTTTGCCATCTTTATCATATAAAATATAAGACTCTTTTAAAAAGAGCTCTGTTTTATCAAGTGGAAATGCCAAATTTAAGATAAAAAATAAAAAAGTTGGAAAAATTATGATAAGAAGTAGGGCAACGATAAATTTTTTCATAAAGTTATAAAAATTTGTAATGTTTCATAAGCCCAAAATGGGCTTATATCAGTAGTTTTCAACTAATTTTTTTATTCTATCAAGTGCTGTTTTTATCTCATCCAAACTAGTTGCAAAAGAGAGTCTAAAATATCCATCCATTCCAAAGCCAACACCTGGAACAACTGCAACTTTTGCTTTTTCAAGGATATCTTTGCAAAGTTTCATTGAATCTTGCTCAACTTCTTTACAATTTACAAAAAGATAAAAAGCTCCATCTGGGTTTAATGTTTTTAAACCTTTTATATTTTCATTTATAAACTTAACTGCATAATCTCTTCTTTTTTGATACTCTTTTCTCATAAACTCAATATCTTGGTCGCTTTGTCCTAAAAGTGATGGAATAGCTCCTGCTTGAACTATTGAGCTTATGTTTGAAACACTTTGGCTTTGAAGTGCTTTACAAGCTTTTATTAATTGCATATTTGGTGTTGCCATATATCCAAATCTCCAGCCTGGCATCGCTCCACATTTGCTAAGTCCATTTACTGTAATTGTTCTTTGAAACATATCATCATTGATGCTTGCTACTGCATGAAATTCATGTTTGTAATTTACTTTTTCATAAATTTCATCACTAGCTACCATTATATCTGTGTCTTTAAGCACATCAGCTAATGAAATTAACTCATCTTTTGAATAAATTGCTCCAGTTGGATTGCTTGGAGAGTTTAAAATTAAAAGTTTTGTTTTTGGTGTTATGGCATCTTTTAGTTGTTTAGCCGAAATTTTAAAATTTGTTTTTTCACAAGTTTTTAAAAATACTGGAGTCCCACCAGCATATTTTACCATTTGTGGATAGCTTACCCAATATGGAGATGGAATTATAACCTCATCACCATCATCGATTAGGCATTGAATAATGTTAAAAAGTGAATGTTTTGCTCCAACATTTGTAAGAATTTCAGAAGTTTTGTAGTCTAGGTTATTATCTTTTTTTAGTTTTGTTTGAATTGCTTTTAAGACTTCTGGAGTTCCTGGGATTGCGGTATATTTAGAACAACCTTTTTCCATAGCTTTTATAACTGCATCTTTTATAACTTTTGGTGTGTCAAAGTCTGGCTCTCCTGCACTTAGGCTTATAACATCTTCACCTCTTGCTTTCATCTCTTTAGCTAGTGAGCTAATTGCGATTGTTATGGACTCTTCTAAAACGCTTACTCTTTTGGAAAGTTTCATTTTCGTTCCTTTTTATGAAATTTGGTTAATTATATCTTTTATTTTAAAGAATTCAAATAAGCCTTATAAAACTCTTCAAGTTTTTTATCTTTTTCAAGCTCATTTATATCATCTTTACACAATGCATCTTCTAAAATACAAATTCTTTCTATTAAATATAAAAATAACTCTTTATTTATATCAGGAATTTGGTTGTGAGAAAGTGGTTTTTCCTTTTTTGAACCTATTATTTTAGCAGGAATTCCTACTGCTGTTGAGTTAGCAGGAACATCTTTTACCACGACTGAGTTTGCACCGATTTTTGAGTTTTTACCAATTGTAATATTTCCAAGTACTTTTGCTCCAGCTCCTACAACCACTCCATTTTCAAGTGTTGGGTGGCGTTTTTCTTTTTCTAAACTAACTCCACCTAAAGTAACTCCTTGATAAAGTAAAACTTCATTTCCAATTATTGCGGTTTCTCCTATAACAATTCCTGTTGCATGATCTATAAAAACTCTTCTTCCTATTGTTGCGCCAGGGTGGATATCAACTCCGGTTAAAAATCTTGAAATTCCAGATATTACTCTAGCTATTCTTTTAAATTTTTTTCTATATAGAAAGTGAGCGAAGCGGTGATTTACAATAGCCCAAACTCCAGGGTAGTTGAAAAAAAGCTCCACAAAGCTATTATAAGCTGGATCTTGCCTTTTAGGTTCACTTAAATCTTCTTTAATAATATTGAAAAATTCCATTACTAACCTCTTAACCAAAAGATTTTAAATATCCGTTATCGTTTAAAAATAGATAAAGCTCTCCTAAGATATGCTTTTTTTGTTTTTCATCGACTAAATTTGAGCTTTCTATTCTTTGATTTAAAATTTCTTGAATATCACTTACATCATAATCCATATCTTCTAATATATCAAGAACTGATTGAGACTCTAAAATATCTTTTATTTCAAAACTGCCATCTTCTTTTAGCATAATGGTTGCTTCTGTTGGATGGACAAAAAGATTATGATCCATTCCAAGAACTTCTTGATATGCTCCAACCATAAAAAATCCTAAAAAATAATCCTCTTTTTCAACATCTACATCGTGTAAAAATAAAGGATTATTAACTGAATTAAAGCTTATTTCTCCATCGCTATCACAAGTTATATCCCAAATTGATGCAGATCTTGTTGCACGCTCATCAAGTTTAGTAAGTGGCATAATAGGAAAATGCTGTTTTAAACCCCAAAAATCAGGCAAAGACTGAAACAATGAGAAATTTACTAAATATCTTTCTTGAACTTCGTCTTGAATTTTTAATAAATTTGAATAATTTAATTTATTTCCTAAAATTTCCACTGATTTTTTTATAATTAAATGAACTAAAATTTCTCCATTTGACCTATCTATTAAATCAACATATCCTAGATCAAATAGTGTTAAAATGCTTTCCATGTGGGCAATTGCATCGTTTAAATATTCAAGTGCGTTTGAACTTTTTATGTTTTCATATAAATAGTCAAGTTCTGTTATTAAAGGTGGATTTTCACCCTTTAAAGATAATTTTTCCTCTGTGTATTCTTGTGAAAAAAGTTCCAATACAGATGCTACTAAAACAGCATGAGAGGCAGCTACATAACGACCTGATTCTATAAAAATATCAGGTTGAGCAACATTTTTAGACTCAGCAATTGTTTTAAATAAAAACACTACATCATTTGCATACTCTCTTAAAGTGTAGTTTTTTTCTGCTGTTTCTTTGGTTTGTGAGTATTCAACTGATAAACCGCCACCTATATTTATAGCTCTTAGATTTTTAGCTCCCATTTTCCTAAGTTCTGCATAGATGTTTCCAGCTTCTGTTAGGGCTTTTTTAAGTGGGTTAATCTCATTTATTTGCGATCCTATATGAAAATGAATCATTGTAAATTTTTCTATAAGTCCGGCATCTTTTAATAAATTTATAGCCTCAATAAGCTCTGTTGCAGTTAGACCAAATTTTGAGTTTATGCCACCACTTTTTTCCCATATTCCGCTACCTGAACTATGAAGTCTTATCCTAAGACCAATATTTGGCTTTGGTGTAAAACGCTCTTTTGCTGTTTCTATAATAGCCTCAAGTTCACTTAACCCTTCAATTGTTAAGGTTATATCATGACCCATTTCAGCTGCGATAAAGCCAATATTTATAAGTTCTTTATCTTTAAAGCCATTTACTGTAATTGGAGCTTTAAAATTATTATAAGCCATAGCTAGTAAAAGCTCAGCTTTACTTCCTGCTTCAAGCCCATAATTAAAAGGCTTTCCAATCTCAACTAAGTGTTTTACAAAGCCAGGATATTGATTTACTTTAAGTGGAAAAACAGCATTAAAAGTTCCATTGTAATCATTATCTTTTCTAGCTCTTTCAAAATTTGAATAAATGTCAACAATTTGCTTTTTGATAAGGTGTGGAAAACGAAGTAAAATAGGGCCTTTTATACCATCGTTTCTAATTTCTTTTACAATATCTATTAGTGATGGCTTAAAATCAGTATTTAAACAAACCTCTCCATCTTCAACAATAAAATTTGAATTTCCCCAAATATTTAATCCATAAAGATTACTGTTCATTTAATTTTCCTTCTAAATTTGAAAGTTTTATTTTTTGGTCATCACCATTTTCTAGGTTTTTATACCAAATTTCGTTATTTTTAAATTCATTGTCGCCAATGCAAAGAAATATTAATTTATTTAAGTTATCGGCTGATTTTAGATGTTTTGCAGGATTTTTAGCTTCATAACTTACTTCGACTTTATATTTTTTTCTTAAATTTAGTCCCAAAGAGTAAATTTCATTTATAAATTTATCATCTAGTGCGCAAAGATAAATTCCATCTCTTTTTTCCTCTTTATTTCTTATAGATAAAATTTCCATTACCCTTTCAATTCCAAGAGCAAATCCAACACCAAAAGTAGGTTTTCCACCTAAATACTCAACTAAATTATCATATCTTCCACCACCTAAAACTGCACTTTGTGAGCCAAGTTCATCGCTTACAAATTCAAAAGCTGTTTTAGTGTAATAATCAAGCCCTCGAACTAGCTTTGGATCAACTTCAAATTCAATATTGTTTTTAGTTAGTATTTCTTTAAGTTTTTCAAAGTCACTTTTACACTCGTCGTTTAAATTTTCTGTTATTAAAGGTGCGTTTTGAAGAGCTTTTTGGCAAGCCTCATTTTTGCAGTCTAAAACTCTTATTGGGTTTGTTTTAATTCTTCTTTGGCAATCATCACAAAGAGTTTGTGAGTTTAAAAACTTAACTAGTTTTTCTTTATAAATAGGCATACAGTTTTTATCTCCTAAGGAGTTTATTTTTAAAGTTGTTTTTATGCCAAGATTTTTTAAAATTAAAGAACCAATTATTATAACACTTGCATCTTCATAAACTGAATTCTCCCCAAAACACTCTATTCCAAATTGATGAAATTCTCTAAAACGACCTTTTTGTGGTCTTTCGTACCTAAACATAGAGCCATGATAAAGGTATTTTCTAACTCCACCAGCTTTATCAAATTTATGCTCTATAAAGGCTCTTACAACGCCCGCAGTTCCTTCTGGCCTAAGACAAATACTATTATCGCTTTTATCCTTAAACTCATACATCTCTTTATTTACTATATCGCTACTTTCACCAACACTTCTTATAAAAAGTGAAGTTTCTTCAAGTTTTGGAATTTCTACAAAGTTATACCCAAAATTTTGTGCTGTTTCTTCACAAATTTTAATAATATGTCTATATAAATCACCATTATCTATGATATCTTTCATCCCTCTAAGTGCTTTTATCATTTTATAAACTCCTTGATTTTTGCGTGAATATTTGAAATTTCATCACTTGCATTTAGTTTTAAAACTTCAAATTTGAGATAATTTAAAATCATCTCCATATTGTCTTGAACTGTTAAAAGATAATTTATACCTCTTTTTTCTATATTGTCTAATTTTTTATTGAAAAGTCTGTTTTTAAGTGTATTTTCATCAGCTTTTAAAAAGATAAATTTATCGCCAAAATGACCATTCAATGCAAATTTATTAAGACTTATTAGTTCATCTATATTTAAATTTTTGTCATTTGTCAAAGCATAGCTAATGCCAGATATAAAGCTCCTATCGCTTAATATCAAATTATTTAAATTTGGTTTTATAACTTTTTCATAATGTTCATTTCTATCGGCTAAAAACAAAAATAACTCAGCTTTTTTTGAAATTTCATCACCGTTTAATAATAAATTTCTTATCTTTTTTCCAAATTCGGTTCCACCAGGCTCTTTTGTTATAATGGCATCTTTATAAATTTCTTTTAAAAGATTAATTTGTGTCGTTTTGCCGACGCAATCAATTCCTTCAAATATCACTAGCATTTTCATCCTTTAAAATATCTAAAATTTCTTTTGGAACTAAATGTGAAATATCGCCTTTATGATAAAAAATAGATCTTACAACAGAACTACTTATAAAAGCGTTTTGTAGTGTTGGCATAAGATACACAGTTTCAAATTCATTCCATAAAGATGAGTTTGCATATCCCATTTGAAGTTCATATTCAAAGTCACTAACAGCTCTTAATCCCCTTATAACTGTAGAAATTTTTTGTTCTTTTGCAAAATCTACTAATAAATTTTCAAAACTTACTACTTCAACATTTCCTAAATTTATAGTTGCAGCTTTTACCATTTTAAGTCTTTTTTCTATATTAAAACTAGGCTTTTTTGCATCATTTAAGGCAACTGCAACAACAACTTTATCAAAAAATCTTAAAGCCCTTTTTATAACATCGATATGTCCGTTTGTAATGGGATCAAAGGTTCCAGGATATATGCAAGCTCTTCTCAAATTTCCCACCTTTTATAAATTTCGTTTTTTATATCTAATAAATCAAGCCACTTTCCAAGTATAAAATTCTCTATTTCTAAAATATTTTCAAATCCAGCATAACTTCCCAAAACTGGCGGAGATATGATTACTCCTTGACTTGAGAGCTCATACATCTGTTTTAGGGATATTGTAGAAAATGGCATTTCTCTAACGCATAAAATTAATTTTTTTCTCTCTTTTAGTGCAACTGCTGCGGCTCTTGTTATTAAAGTATCGCAAATTCCTGAGTAAATTTTTGCCAAAGTATTTATAGAACAAGGTGCAATTATGGTTTTATCTATTTTAAATGAGCCAGATGCTGGACCCTCAAATATATTGTCATCATCAAAAAATTTAACATCTTTATAGTTATTTTCATTAAAAATTTGGTTATTTTCTTTTTCTAAAACTATTTTTGCATTTTTACTTAAAACTACAAAAAATTCATTTTCTTTTTTTATATGCGGTATGAGTTTTAAACCTAAATTTACAAGGCTTGCACCTGTTATGCAAAGTAAAATTCTCATAGATTTTTACCTGTAAAATTTGTTAGGTTTAAGTATTTAAAAATGGAGCGGGAAACGAGATTCGAACTCGCGACCCCAACCTTGGCAAGGTTATGCTCTACCCCTGAGCTATTCCCGCATAAAAAATAAAAAGATTCTGATTCTATCATACTAATCCTTAATCAAGCTTTAAAATTTCTATAATTTCACCATCTTTTAACTCTTTTTTATCCAAATCTGAGAGGTAAAGATGAGTTGCTTTTGCAAGTGGAGAAATTGTTCCTGAGCCAAATTTATTATCATCAATGACTTTAAAACAAAAATTATCATAAATTCCTAAAATTGAATTTATTCTTCCACTTTTAAGTTTTAAATTTCCACTAAATTTTGCCTTTGAAATTTCAAAAAAATCATTATTTTGATTAATTAATTTCTTAAGTGTTGGAATTACTAATAAAAATGCTAGCAAATATGCAGCTGTTGGATTTCCAGCCAAAACAAAAACTATTTTTTCATCTTTTATAAAACATTTTGTAGGACGACCAGGTTTTATGTTTACATGATCAAAAATTTCTTTAAAACCAAAATCTTTTAAAATTTCATCCATATAGTCTTTATCTCCAGCACTTGCACCGCCACTTGTTATAACAAAATCAAACTCTTTAAAACAGTTTTCAAAACTTTCTTTTATAACTAAAGGCTCATCTTTTATTATTCCTAGATACTTACTTTCAAAGCCATTGTTTTTTAAAAGAGCCTCTATGCCGCTTGCATTTGCATTATATATTTCGTATTCATCTGCTTTTTGCCATGGCTCTTTTAGTTCATCTCCACTTGAAAATAGGGCAATTTTTGGTTTTTTGTAAACTTCAACTTCACTTATTCCTTGACTTGCTAATAGCATAATTTTTCTAGGAGTTAGAATCTCTCCTTTTTTAATTAATATTTTACCTTTTGTAACTTCCTCACCTTTTAGTCTATATCCATCAAATTTTTTAATCTCATTTGGAAGAAATAAAACATCATTTTTAACATTTGCATCTTCTATTCTTAAAACAGTATCAGCTCCTTTGGGCATAATCGCGCCTGTCATTATCTTATAGCACTCATCATCTTTTAAGTTAAATTCTTTTTTGTCTCCTGCGTAAATTACACCTTTTATTTTTAGAGTTTTTCCTGCATTTTTGTGATTAAATGCATATCCATCAAGTGCAGAGTTATCAAAACAAGGGAGATCTTTGATGGCGATTATATCTTTTGTGCAAATTTCATTTAAAGCCTCATTTAAATGTACAATTTCTCTTAAGTTTAGGCTTTTTATCTCATTATAGATTAAATTTAAAATTTCATTTATCATAATTTAATCCTCTTTTTTTCTTGTTATTTTTGCACCAAGACTTGATAGTTTTTTTTCTAAACCCTCATAGCCTCTATCAAGATGATAAATTCTATGAACTTTTGTTGTGCCTTTTGCTACAAGTCCTGCTATAACGAGTGCTGAACTTGCTCTTAAGTCAGTTGCCATAACATCTGCTGCACTTAAACTTTTACCATTAATTGTGGCTGTGTGGGTGCTTAGTTTTATATCAGCTCCCATTCTAAGAAGCTCTGCAACATGCATAAAGCGGTTTTCAAAAAGTCTCTCATCTATTATACTAGTTCCATTTGCAACACAGCAAACGGCCATAAATTGAGCTTGCATATCTGTTGGAAAACCAGGATATTCAGTTGTTATTATTTCAGTTGAGTTTATTTTTTCAGTTGGAAAAATTGTGATTTTATCTTTTTTAATTTCAAATTTAAAACCCATATCTTCAAATTTGCTTAAAATAGCACCAAGATGATTTGGTTCACACTTTGAAATAGTTATTTTAGAATTTGTTATAGCAGCTGCACAAAGATACGTTCCAGCTTCTATTCTATCAGGAATAACTTCAATATTTTCAATATTTATAAGATCTTTTTTTGTACCTTTTATGGTTAGTTCATCACTTCCAATGCCTAAAATTTCAACTCCACTATTTTTTAAAGCTTGGCATAAAGCAACAACTTCAGGTTCTTTTGCTGCATTTATTAATTTTGTAGTTCCATTTGCAAGAGCTGCTGCCATTATTATATTCTCAGTTCCAGTAACTGTAATTTTATCAAAGGTAATAGTTGCACCCTTTAAGCCATCTTTTGGGGCAGTTGCAACTACATATCCATCTTTTATTTCTATTTTTGCACCCATTTTTTCTAATGCTAAAAGATGTAAATCAATCGGTCTTGCACCAATTGCACATCCTCCTGGAAGTGAGACTTCACATTTTCCAAATCTTGCTAAAAGTGGTCCTAAAACTAAAATAGAAGCTCTCATTTTTCTAACTATATCGTATGTAGCTTTTGTTGAGTTAATGGAGTTTGTATTTATTTTAATACAGTGGTTGTCTAAAAACTCAGTTTTTGCGCCTAAGTTTTCTAAAAGTTTTATAAGTGTTTTTATATCAACTACATTTGGCAAATTTGAAATAACTAAATCATTTTTTGCTAAAATACTAAGAGCGATTAACGGCAGAGCCGCATTTTTTGCTCCAGAAATTACAACTTCACCACTAAGTTTTTTTCCACCTACTATTTCTAAATACTCCATTTAAAATCACCTTTTTAAAAAATAGTTAAAATTATACAAAATTTTTACTTACAAAAATGTAATAGTGCTAAATATCGTAAAATTTACAAAAATTTGATAAAATTACCTAAGTTTTTGATTTTTAATTTTTATTTGAAATTTAAGTAATGGAAATTTTTATGAAAAAAAAGTTATTATTAGTTTTTTTATCACTATTTTTTTTAACAGGATGTGTTAAAAAACAATCCATGATAGATGTTCCTATAGCCCAGGATTTAGACTTTGAAAGTGGGTTTTATGTCAATGAAAACTTTATAAAGACTTTAGAATCTCTTGAAGAAAAGAAAAAAGGCAGAGATTGTTCAGGACTTATTTATCTCATAAATGAAAAAAATGATAATATCTATTTTTTAGAAGAAGAAATTTATAAGTTTACTCCAAAAAGCGGCAGAAGATCTGCTGGAATTTATAATTTTTATAAATCAAACAATAATATAATTTTTAAATCTCCAAAAATAGGTGATTTAATATTTTTTTACAATACTACAAAAAACACTAAATACTCCAAAATAAAACAAATTACACATGTTGGTGTTGTAAAAGATGTTTTTAGCGATGGAAGAGTAAGTTTTTTACACAATGTTCGTGGAGTAAACAGAATTGATTATATAAATTTAAATCAAAAAAATAGTCACAAAGTAAATGATAAAATAGTAAATAGCTATATTACAAGATGCTCTAAAAATAAAATTTCTTGTCTTGCGTCAAATCGTTTTGCGGGATATGGAAAAGTAGACCATGAAAAAATATATTTTGAAAAATAATTGAAGCAAAAGGATAAAAATTTGAAAGTTACCAATACACTAATTGTATTAAATTTAATAATATTTATTTTGAGTGAATATGTCCTAAATACAAATTTAGTAATGAGCTATTTTGGACTTAATTATCTATTTTTTAGTGGATTTTATTGGCAAGTATTTACTACTATGTTTTTACATGCATCATTTTTGCATGTTGCTATGAATATGGCAGTACTTTACCAATTTGGTTTTATTTTAGAAAGATATTTTGGTAGCTTAAAATTTGGATTTATTTATATTATTGGTGGAGTTATAACATCTGTTTTGAGTCTTGCTTACACATATTACATGGCAAGACATGGTGTTGTTGTAAATTTAGTAGGAGCTAGTGGAGCGATATCTGTTTTGCTTGGAGTTTTGGCTAATTTAGATAAAAATATGAGAAATGGTTTAATAATGGCAATTTTAGTTATAAGTTTTGTTCCAATACTTGTTGGTATAAAAGTTGGTTGGTATGCACATCTTTTTGGTTTTGGTATTGGATATTTATATGCTAAAATTTCATTAAAAAGATAAATTTGAAAGGATAAAAAAATGATAAATGAAAAAAGATTTAAAGCAGAATTCGTAGAAATTTCAAAATTTGGAGCTATTAAAGAAGATAGATATTTAGACAATGGAGTTTTAAGTGGTGGCTTAACTCGTCTTGCATTTAGCGATGAAGAAAAAGAAGCTAGAAAATATTTAGAAAGCTTAGCCTTAGAGGCAGGACTTAAATACAAAACCGATGAAGTTGGAAATATTTTTATAAGATATGATGATGTAATAGAGCCAAATTTGCCAGCTGTAAGTGCTGGTTCGCATATTGATAGTGTTCCAAATGGTGGATTTTATGATGGAACACTTGGTATTATGGCTGGACTTGAGGCTATAAAAAGTATAAAAGATAGTGGTAAAAAACTAAAAAGACCACTTGAGCTAATAATTTTTGCCTGCGAAGAATCAAGCAGGTTTAAAATGGCAACTGTTGGAAGTAAACTAATAGCTGGAAAATTAAATCTCGATCAGCTTAATTTTTTAAAAGATAAAAATGGCATTTCGCTTTTTGATGGGATGCGAAATTTCGGACTTAGTCCAAATAAATATTATAATGCTGTTTTAGAGCAATCAACATACAAAAGTTATTTAGAGCTTCACATTGAGCAAGGTCCAGTTTTAGAAAATCACAATATTTCAGTGGGAATTGTTACAGGAATAGCCGCTCCAATTCGCTATGAACTTAAAATTTATGGAAGAGCTGATCATAGTGGTGCAACTCCTATGAATATGCGAAGTGATGCACTTTTATGTGCTTCAAAAATAATTTGTGAGGTTAATAAAATCGCATTAAAGGGAAAAACAACAGTTGCAACTGTTGGATATGCAAATGCAAAACCAGGTGTTTTAAATGTAATTCCTGGAGAGTGTGTTTTAGGAATTGACATAAGAGATATAGATAAAGAGATGCTTTACAAAATAGATGGTGAAATGATTAAAATGATAGATCAAATTTGTAAAAATGATGAAATTGATTATGAGCTTACAAATTTAGTAAAAGATACGCCTGTTGTGCTTAGCAAAAATCTTATAAATATGCTTGAAAAAAATGCTAATGAGCTTGATATCAAAACTATGAAACTTCCAAGTGGGGCAGGACATGATGCTATGAATATGGTCGGAATTGCTGATGAGGTTGGGATGATATTTATTCCTTGTAATGAAGGTGTTAGTCACAACATCAATGAAAATATAGATTTTAAAGATGCCATCTTAGGAGCTAATGTTTTGGCAAAAACTATGCTTGAACTTGCAATGTAGGTTATAAAATTTAGCATAATTTTTAAGAAAGAAAAAGATGAAATTTGTTTATTTTATAAGGCATGCAAAAGCAAAAAAAGAAGCAAGTAGTGATTTTTTAAGAAAATTAAATAAAAGAGGTAAGGAAAATGCCTCATCTTTGGGAAAATTTTTAAATAAACTTAGTATAATGCCGCAAGCTTTTTATACAAGTAGTGCAGTTAGGGCACTAAGTACAGCAAACATTATCGCTGAAAATATGAAATTTAAAGGTGAGTTTAAGAGTTTTGATGAGCTTTATGATTTTGAGGGAAAAAATCTTTTGAAATTTATAAAAAATTTAGATGATAAATTTGAAACAATTTTTATAGTAGGGCATAATTATGCAATTACAAATATTTGTGAAATTTTGAGCGATTCTGCTATTGGAAGTATTCCAACCTGTGGAATTTTTGGTATTGGTTTTGATATTGAAAAATTTTGTGATATAGAAGAAAAAATAGGCAAAGTTTTACTTTATGATTATCCAAAAAAACATCTTATTTAAGGAGATATTTTGCAAGGTCAAGTTATAAGTGATCAATTTATTATAGGTGATGATGGGCTTTATTATAGATATAACAAAAGCCTTACGCAAAATGTTGCTATCGGAGATATAGTTAGTTTTGAAGAAAGTGATAATATTGCTATAAATATTACTTTTGTTAGTAAAAAGCCTCCAAAGGAGGAGCCAAAAGAAAGCGTTTTAGAAAAAATTAAAAATGTAGATATTGAAAAACTTAAAAATCGTGATTTTCCAAAGATAGATTTTAAAAAATTTTTAAATCTATTTAAATATAGAAAAAAAGATGATAAAAAAGAAACTATTTTTGAGGAGTATGAAAGCCATTTAGATGATGGTTCTGATGAGTCAATTGCAAAAAATAGCAAAATAGATGAGAATTTAGAAGATAAAATTGAAAAAGTAAAAACAAGCAAAGACGATAGTAAAGATGATAGCAAATTTGTTTTTACATTTAATGTTGGCAATGACAAAGATAAAAATAAAGATACTAAATTTCCGAACTATAATAGTTTTGATAAAAAAACTTCTTCAAAAAAATCTGTTTTCGGAAAAATCAAAGATCATAAAAATAACAAAAAAGAAAAAGATTTTACTATTAAAGATGATATGATTAAAAAACCAAGTAAAAACCAAAGAGAGATTTTTACGGCTAAAATTATCGCTATTTTTTCACTTTTAATTCCTGTTTTAGTTGTTTCTGTAATTTTTTATCTCAATTATGGAACATTAGACACTTCTTATAAAAATATGCCCTTAAATACAGCTATTTTAGTGCTTGGTTCTTTATTGATAATACCTATTGGAACATACATAGCACTTAAAATAATTTCAAATTTAAGTGGCTCGGCAATTCATATAAATTATCTTAAGGCGATATTTTATCCATTGATTTTGATCTTTTTATTTATGTTTATTTTTGGATTATCAAATGCGTTTTTAGTAGATTTGCAATCCAAAGAGATATTAATTGTTGGAAATATAGCTCTTTTTGCTATTTTAATATTATTAATCATATATTGTATAAAATTGCGGCTTAAGGTGTTTTTCGAGCTTGCTAGACTTACAAATGTTGAGTTTTTTAAGTTTTATGCTGTATTAATTGTCGTTTCTGTTATTTTAAACTCACTTCCATATTTATTTGGAATATTTATGGTTTTATTAATTATGTTTGGAAATTTTTTCATAAATATTTTACCAATTTTAAATCTAATAAGCTTTGCCTCTTATTTTGTTGGTCTTTTAAGTTTTTTTATTTATTTAATTGCATGGATAAAAGTAAAGAATGTAAAAAAAGCTATGTTTGCTTAACTTTATAAAGCTCAAATTTAAAATTTGAGCTTATTTTTTTAATATGTTTCTTCAAAAACTTCAAAATGTGCTTGTGGATGATCACAGGCTGGACAAACTTCAGGAGCTTCCTTTCCTTCGTGCAAATATCCACAATTATTACATTTCCAAATGCAAACTCCATCTTTTTTAAACACCTTACCACTTTCAATATTAGAGATAAGTTTTTTATATCTTGTATCGTGAGCTTTTTCAGCTATTGCAATATGTTCAAATACACTTGCAATTTCATCAAAACCTTCTTCTTTTGCTATTTTTGCAAATTCTGGATACATGTGTGAGTGCTCTTCATGTTCACCCTCAGCAGCAGCTTTTAAATTTGCTAAAGTATTTGCTAATACAACAGGAAAATCATTTGAAATTTCTATTTTTTTGCCTTGCAAATCTTGCATTAGAAATTTATAAAGCCTTTTTGCGTGAGCTTTTTCATTTCTTGCTGTTTCTAAAAATATATTTTGAATTTGAACATAGCCATCTTTTTTTGCTTGAGCACCATAATACTCATATCTTATTGCAGCTTGTGTCTCGCTGATAAATGATTTCATTAAATTTACAGCAGTTTTTGTTCCTTTTATGCTTTTCATATCTTTCCTCCTAAATAAAAGTTTTATCATATTATCATATTGTTGATAAATAAAAAATAAAAATTTTGATATCGCACAGAAATTATAACTTTCAAACAATAAACCGAATACATTAAAATGTATAAGAAATTTTTTTATTGTATGTATCAAAAAGCCAAAATGTATTTTTCGCACTATTTCACTTTTTCACACCTTCCCCAAAACATTTTCCCCCACTTTAATCAAACTTTAAGCTTTATGTTTGTATAATTTCATTTCCGTTTTACGAAAGACCTCTTAAACGAGTTGTTTAAACAGT
>QWBY01000599.1_pt1 | contig 24635 bp, 24 predicted proteins | sample 1972471 | NCBI WGS metagenome assembly QWBY01 (sample SAMN09866722, study PRJNA288562) | Human gut metagenome isolate term6_stool, whole genome shotgun sequencing... | reverse complement strand
CAAAATAGATTTTTCTAGTAAATCAATTGAAGGCTCCCCCTTATTAGCTCCAAATTCATCACTCCCAAAAGGACCTGTCATTACTTCTCTGATTAGCAGTACCGCATTTCCTTTTAAGACTCCTGTGGGTTCTCCTGTAATCTCATCCTTCTCAATTTCGCCGCTTTTCGGATTCGGAGTATCTTTTGTAATTCCAGCCTTCTTTAACGCTAATGAGTTTGCAACGCAAGCCCCAAAAATTCTTTCAATTACAATAGGATTATCTTTGCTCACTTTATCTAGATCCTCTTTATTAGGACTTCTATTTTCGATAAATTGAGACTCAATATAACTTCCACCTTGAATCCATACGCCTTTACTTGTTTTTGAAATCTTTTCTTTAAGTTTATGTTGTAATTCTTCTATACTATTAATTCCAAATAGCACTACTCCATCATACATAAGCCCTGCTTCCCATGCATGATTATGACCATCTATAATTCCAGGGATTACAGACTTGCCATTAGCATCAATCAATTTAGTGTGTTCATTTGATAATTCGAGTATAGCTTCATTATCTCCCAGTGCAATTATTATATTGTTGTACAGAGCAATTGCCTCAAATATTTCATTGTCTTTATTAACAGAATGGACTGACGCATTATAAATAATTAATGTTGGATCTTGTTTAACTAACTTCATAACTAACCTCTATATTTCAATATTTTCTATTATTTATTATTCTTTTATTGTTGCAAGTCGAGCTTGAGCTGATTTATGTAATACTATCAGCATTAGAATTATTACGACAGCTGTTGTAGCTAGCCCTAATAATGGAGATATTAACCCCCCTACTAAAAATCCTATTGCTGAGCTTATTCCAACCGTTAAACTATATGGTAACTGTGTTCTTACATGCTGGATGTGATCTGCACCAGCCGCGGTAGATGCCAAAATTGTTGTATCGGATATAGGTGAACAGTGATCTCCAAAAACTCCTCCACTTAGACAAGCTCCTATCATTAGTTCCATTGGAACATTAAATTGTGCAGCTATAGGCAAGGCTATTGGAATAGTAATTGCCCATACTCCCCACGAGCTACCTGTTGAAAATCCAACAAGAGCCCCTACAATAAAAATCATTACCGGCATTAAACCTGGTGATATATTGTTTGATTCAACTAAGTGAATTAAATATCCCTTTAAGTTCATATCACCTGTCATCTTACCTATCGACCAAGCCAAAACCAATATAATAGGAATGTCAGAATTTAATGCAACACCCTTTGTAAATTGATTAACTATATCTTTATATGATATTATTGATGATTTAACACCACAAATTCCTGCTATAGCCGCTGCTACCAGAAAAGCCATAGTAATGGATAGTGTAATATTTGCATTCTTAAATGCACCACCTACACCATTTGTCTGAACTTTACCTGTCCACATAATCATAGCAATTAATATTATAAACAATGCACATAATGGCAATACAAAATTTAATTTTGTAATTTTTTTATCTTTGAAAAGTTCAGACTCATCTATGTCATATTTTGTCATTGGTATATCATTTTCACCAATTAAATGACCAGTTTCTATTGCTCGCTTTTCTGCCTCATACATTGGTCCAATGTCCAAAGCTGTTATTATTACAAATAATAATGTCAACATTCCAAAGATAGCATAAAAGTTATATGGAATTGCTTTAATAAATGTTATCCACGCATTTTGAGATATTGAAAGGGTAGCAAAGGTTGCCGCAATTAGACCAGTAGCGTATGTACTGTAACTAGTGATAGGAGATAGCGTTGCAAAAGGGCAGCCCATAACATCACAGATATAAGCAAGTTTGACTCTAGAAATATTTAATCTTTCAGTAATAGGCCTCATTATTGAACCTAGTGTTAATGTAGGCTCTGTAAATATAAATGCAAATGCACTAAAAAATGTAACCAGCTGTGCTTGCTTTCTGGTTCTTACTTTTTTTGTGACAATATCACCAAAAGCTTTTGCTGTACCAGATATTTTGATCATATACACAAAGCCACCACAAGCAGTTATTAACATTAATAGACTTGCGTTCCATTCATTCGCAATATTAGGTATAAAATAATCCGTTATCATCATAGGAAGTCCAACTAAAAAATTTCCTTTTGAGATAATGGTTGTCCCGACCCACAAACCAATAAATAATGAAAGTATTGTTTGCTTAGTAACTAATGCTAAAGTAATTGCAATTAACGGTGGGACAATCGCTAAAAAACCATAATCCATTTTGTTCTCCTCTCATAAAAATATTAATCCTTACTTTATGACATAATTATATATCTTGAAGTATTTGAATGCATTATCCTTAATATGCAATAATAAAATATAAAATTGGCAGATGAGGACAACTCTTGGATTATTGTTTTTAAATCTTATATATTATTATTTATTAATTTCTAAAAGATGAATCCCTAGTTCAATATATAACCTAGAACTAACATTATGTAAATTTATTCCGTACTCCTCTTTGATTTTTTCGAGTCTATATAGCATTGTTTTATAATGTATAAAAAGTTTACTAGATGCTTGCTTTGCATTACAATTTGAATTCAAGTATTCTTTTAAAGTTTCATACAAATCCTTGTTTTCCCTAAACAAATTAAACAAATTTTCTGGTATTAGCTGCTCAAGGTTCTTATCCTCACTAAGTCTGGATAGTATTTTTAAAAACGGATTATCAATACATGAAATAACAAAGCCATTATCTCCAGAATCAGACATCGATCCGTACTCTATTGCATTCCAAGCTTCTTCATATGATCTTTTTATTTCCAATATTCCATTAGCTACATCCCCTATGCCAATTTGGAAATTTAGACCTGAAAAATTTTTTCGTAATGATATTTCTAAATTTTTACAGATATCATTAATCATCGATGAATTTTTGAATTCAATTTTATGCAATATATATACTGTTTTATCAAACTTAGTGACAATATCTTCTTTGTAATTTGTTTTTTGAAAGTCTTCAATAAAACTCATTACTCGATCGTTAATTAGATTAAGAGTTACTATATAACCATTTTTATCAAAATCTTCTGCATTAAGTTCGCCAATTGTTTTAATAGCAATAACTACATATTCAGCTTTAGTATTTATACCAAGTTGACCTGCTTTCTGGAAAATATCCGTTTCCTTATCATAGCTTCTATAAATTACATCATATATAAAGTCGCTTATAAATTTTTTATGAACCTCAATTAATTCTAGTTCTCTTTGCATGCCAATCAAAACCGCCTGTGCAAAAATCTCTAAGACCGTTAAATCCATCCCATTTGGAGGTAATCTATTGCTAAAAACCGCTAAATAACTTTTAGGAATTTTATTAAGTAGTATTGGAAAAAGGAGTCTATAGCAATTCTTTTTATCCTCTTGAGAATTTTCAAATTCAATTCTTTGAAAATAATAAAATAAATTTTTCAATTCTCTTTTTCTGAGTGATTCTGGGTTCCTTTCATAATTACACACGGTTGAAAAAGTTGAATATTTTTCATTAAAAAATTCATCATATATTACTATTTCATCTCCTGTAATCTCCTTGTAATACCTCAGCATTGGTTCTATTTCAACTTTTTCTATGGATAAATTATTGAATTTTAGATTTATATCTAAAGTGTTTTTTAACCAACTCTGTTCCAAAGTATGAAGTGTTTTTATAGTTTTGTATCCTAGTTCTAATTGATTATTTTTAGACTTACATTTGTAAAATACTATTTTACATGTCTTATTACCAACTACACTAATTCGTAAAAAATTGCTCTCTTTAAAATCATAACCTTGATCATATGTATCTATTTTTAAAATTTGCATATTAGGGTCAAAACTCGAATTTAAAAAATTTATAAAATCATCTTTAACGTCAAATTCAAATAATTTTTTTATAAAAATATCAATCTTTATACTCATGGCTTCTCCTTCAAAATCAATAATTTCCAAAATCATTATATATATTAAAATATTCAATTTCAAATTTTAATGTATGCTTTTTTATAACAAAAAAATCATTTCAATATAATTTCATATTTGATTATTATTTGTATTTTCTTTTCCATGTTACAGGCATATTTTAGCAGTAAGCATATCTTTTCGCTAGGTTGTTTCGACCGTGTCAAGTTTTTATATTTTTTAGCAAAATTATTTTTGATATTTCTTTTGCTGTATGACTCCTAATGCTTTTTTGATCATTATATATTGTAAATTTAGAAATTTTAGGTATAATTTAATGTAGTAATTGGGGAGGGTTAATCGTGGAGAAATCAAAAGAAAATCACCAGTCAAATAAAAATAATAAATCAAGCAAAAGGGTGTTTTATAACATTATAACTTTTATATTGATTGTAATAATAGCCTTTTGCCTATTTAAAATAGGAAAAATTCTATGGGGATATTATGAGGGCACCAAAACTTACGATGAGGTGGCTAAAATAGCGACTAAGGGGGCAAAGGATTCTGATAAAATTAATTTTGACAAGTTGCTTCAGAAAAATCCTGATACAAAAGCCTGGATTAAGCTTAAGGGAACTAATATTAACTACCCTATCGTTCAGGGCAGCAACAATGATTTTTATCTATATCGAATGTTTAATAAGGAATATAATAGAAAAGGATCTATATTTGTCGATTCAAGAATCGAAAACCCTTTCCAGGACTTTATGACAATTGTGTACGGGCATAACATGAAAGATAATACTATGTTCAGTCATATTATGGACTATAAAGATCAAGAGTTTTATGATAAGCACAAAAAAATGCTTCTCTACACGCCATCAGCTAAATACGACATGTATATAGTGGGGGCCATGTATCTTGACGCTTCCGCCTCGCAATATAAATTATATTTTAATGATTTTGAGAAACAAAGCTATGTTGATTGGATAGCCGCAAACTCCTTGGTAAAAACAACTGAAGCTGCTACGGCTGAGGATAAAATTGTAATGCTCAGTACATGCACCAACGTCGATGAGGACGGAAGATTTGTAGTATTTGGCAAGCTTGTGCCAAGATAAATCAAAGTTTTTCTATTAACAACAAAATACCAGTTTGAAAACATAAAGACACTACTTTCGCAACCTTTCAACAGCGATACAGCAAATTTAAAGTGCATCTGTAGTGTCGTTTTTTGCTTACTTTTCCTAAACTAGTTTGATATATTTCCCCACTTTTTAGAAGCCATTTCGCATTTCAAGAACTTTTCCTAAGAATTTATTGACGTTGATATGAAATTCTCCTGGCAGCTCCACAAGATATCCGCCGAAGCCTTTTTTAAAATTAAGTATACCGTCATCCTTAGCACCTGAATGCTTTCCTTCAGTTATAAAATAGTTGTATTTTCTTATTCCTTGCTTCAGGCCCTTGCTTTGTGCATAGTGTTGTATCAGTTGGGACCCTGACAATCCAAAAAATTGGGCATCCGAACCAGAAAATAGGTAAACCATCTCATTGTTAAATGTTACAAATGTTGCTCCAGAAATATATATGCGTTGCCCGAGGTGAGATATGTCATGAATCATGGCTATGTTTTTCTCACACGCATCTATTTCAAACTTCAAAGAATTAAGTTGATTTCTATTTTTCTTGATATTTTTACCAAGTGCGATATTCTTATCAAGCTCATATTCCTTTTCAAGCAGCGATTCTCTTTGAGATTCCAACATTTTGATGGATTTTTCCGGTTCTATATACGCCATAACCACCATAGCATCCTGCAATGGCATGTTCATAAGTTTTGAGCCTGGTTGTTCTTTGAAATACTCTATCATATATTGAAAATAATCTTCTGACTGAAATTCAAAGCCTCGCCGTTCAGCGGTTGATTCTAGAATGTTATAAAAAAGGTCCATATCTTTTTTATCAATTTCTTCGCACTGGACACCCAGCTTCATAGCCTTTTTAACGAGATTCCTAGTCTTCGATTCATACGATTTCCAAAGGCCCTCTTCTGAATTTATATCTGAGAAGTCCTTCAAGAAATAATATCTTCCGTATCCATGCCGATACCCCTGGTAGAAGCCTTCATGCTTATATCCACACATTTTTAAATTCGAAATACATTCATCTACAATCAATGAGTCGGGTTGTATCTGTATGCTTATAACCTTTTCCCTTTTAAAATATTCTACAAGGGCTTCCGTGAAAGATTTCAGAAGTTCATAGTTAGAAATATCAACTAGAGGTCCATGGAAACACCTTGCAACTCGGAAGAACTTCATTGCAGGCATAACACAAAATAGTCCACCAGCAATAGGTATCTCTTCGCTATACAAAACGAGGGGGTGCACATTATAGCCCCTTGACATTGAAGTCTTAGCCATGGCCTTACTCTGAATAAAATTAGCATCCCACATATATTTAGGAGCTTTAAAAGTTAATGAAAAATCATTAAAAGTATCTAGGTCAACTTTTTTTAGGGAATAGCTTGAATTTTTCTTTGACAATACAGTACCTCGTTTCTTGTTAAAAATCACTTTTTAGATATCTTTGAATTTAAATATTTTGTCGCGTCTTCATAATTTAAAGCAATTGTGTCTTTGCTTGAATATTTTGCAAACATTGGAAGGACCTTGCTTCCATCATAAGCAGGGGCAACAGGCGACTGAAAAACAATCTTGTCAAAATCCTTTGAGAAATTACTGATAATCTTTTCAGCCTCCGACACATCAATGTCTTCATCATCGAGCGTATATGTAATACTTCCCGATTCAATCTTCTCATAAAGATCTTTTTCCATGGATACCGTTTCCCCTTTAAGACTAAATTTCCTTATATGGGTATAATAATTCCCGTCGTTGATATTCTCAACTATATAGAAAGCTGATTCCGATTTACTGGAAAAAGCCAAATATTGTGTCCCTGAAGCTAATCTGCTTACAACTAGAGGATAGTCTAAGCCAGGAAAAAGCTCATAACCACACTCAACCGCATCTGTTCCGTTAAATTTATAAACATGAAAATTTGCAGCATAAGCATCGTTACACTCTATGAAAAAGAGCTCATCAAACCCATCCTTATCGATATCTGAGAAAGCCACTTTTTTATCTGTGTTCCAATTATAGCTTCCAATGTTATATTCAAAATCAGACAAAACATCCACAAAGCGCTCATAAGATTCTATTGCTTCTTTTGTATCCTTCTTTTCTGATTTATTATCTTTGATGTCCGCAGCACTACAGCCAGATAGAACTAGCACTAGGAATACTAGTAATAATACAATGATTCTTCTCATCTTCTTCATTCTTCCTAACATGTCGCTCCTTAATGTTTTGATATAAAGCTTTTTAACTGTTATATACAACACGTATTGTTTGAAATTTACCAGCCACATCTTCACAGTTTGAAATCACTCTGAAGAGATGTAATATATTATATCTTTTTTGCACACTTTTTGAATCGTGAGTTTTAAGATATAATTTCTAAATATATAGATTGTCTGCTTAATTATAGCACATAATGTATATTTCTTTCAATTATATGTTTTACTACGTTAAACTAAAAGAAAAGCGGTCCCAGACAGCCAAAATTTATTTATCTATGCTTTTTAGTTGTATTTCCAAGTATATTTTTATACATGTCAATTAGTACCCTCAACTATTTTTCCCTGATATCCTTTTATTCCATAATTATATGCCTTTCGTATATATGAATATCACCACTTCTCTATCTTTCTATTTTTTTCTTCTCGTGACAAAAATCCCCACAATCAATGCGATTAATGCAATAGGGAAAATTCTAATGAAAATCCATTCAAAGCCATGAATCAACACGCCCGCCGCAGCTAGTTCAGGATTTTTATAATCCCCATTTAAATACGATCCATCAAGCCCCCGAACAACAAAGAAAATAAGGATTAATCCAACGCACAATGCTATCATGAGACCATCAAAAAATTTTCTAGTCGCTCCCTTCTTTTGTGCTAATTGAATATTTACCACCTCTAATTTTTGAGAAATTGCTTCTAATTCGTCCGCCTTTGGCAATTCAATGTTTTCACCTAATAATTCGCTAACGGGTATCTCTAATATTTCTGATAGAGAAATCAGCATTTCTGAATCGGGAACGGATAAACCCCTTTCCCACTTTGATACAGTTTGTCTTACAACATTGAGTTTAATAGCAAGTTCATCCTGCGAAAGTCCCTTTGATTTTCTGCCTATTTTAATGTTTTCATTTAACATATCGAAAACCTCCCTCCACAGTAAGTCTAACCATAAAGGCACTGTTGACACAAGCAACATTTATTAACATTCAACAAAAACAAATTTGCTTGACAACATCCACAAATGTAAATTTGCTTTCCAAGATTCCCACAAAAACACCAATAACTGCGTTGAATGTCGACTATTTTGTTGTTACGCCACGACACTATGTAACTCCTATCCATATCCCTAAAACCCGCATATCAGAAAGACTCAAGCGAGTTTTGGACGCAAGCTCCTACCTTTGCCCCTACAAGTCGCTTCCTACTTTTTCTTTGCCAGGCTGTTGGTGTTTTCGCTTCCGTAAAAAACAACAAATTTCCACCACAAAAACTCCCCTATGAAGTTCAAGAGCATCGTCACAGCTTTTATTACGAAGTCATTGATTCCTGCCAAGCTCGCCATCTGTCCAAAGTATGCAGTGATTGGAATGAAAAACACATAGAACAATGCCACCTTTAACATTGCGATTGGCACGTTGTTTGCCGATTTAAAGGTGTACCTCCTGTTGAGGGTGAAGTTCCAAAGAACGCTCAAAGCTACCGAGAGTCCGTGTGCCCAACCATAAGGAAGACTGGTTAAGTCTAATACAACAAAAGACCCTGCTTCCACCAACCCGGCGCTGAGTGACAAAAGCGTAAACATCACAGATTGTCGTAAAGTTTCGTTTCTGCCCTTCTTTGGTTGAACCACATTGTTGGGCTGCTCCACCTTCTTGGGTTGATCCACATTCTTTGGTCGATCCACCTTCTTTGACTGATTCACTTTTCCATTTTCTTCTTTCATAATATAATTCTCCAATTTTTACAGCTTGTTCATTTTCGCAAAGATACTCTTGTTCTTAAAGCTTGTTATTCTCGCAAAGTCATCCTAATTCTTAAAGCTTGTTTACTCTCTCAAAGTCATCCCCATTCTTAAAGCTTGTTATTCTCGCAAACTCATACCCATTCTTAAAGCTTGTTCATTTTCGCAAAGTTATCCTTGTTTGCCTTATATAATTCCTTAAAGACTGCATAGCTCTTGTCGTACACGGCTTTGTTCTCAGGATTTGGCGTAAAAGTCTGGTTAATCTCTATTTTGTCTATCAAGTCTTCCCAAGAGATATGGGGATTTGCTCCCTTGTAGGCGATAATAGCCGCTCCAACCGCTCCGACATTTTGAGGATCTTTTACCGTGACAATTGTTTTGCCTGTTATATCTGCTAGAATTTGACTCGTAGTTTTTGAGTGAGCGCCGCCCCCGACGAAGCGCACGACCTCCGAGGTTTTGAGTTTTTTGTCCTGCACCTCAAAGAACCATCTCAGATGATAACAAACCCCCTCGATAACAGCGCGAAGCATCTCTGTTTTTCCCGTATCTAGCGAGATGTTGAAAAACATTCCTCTCGCGTTTGAATCCTCAAACGGGCATCGATTCCCGTGAAGCCAAGGCGTGAAAATTACTCCGTCAGATCCCGGTTTTGCTCTAAGCATGACATCAGACAAATATTCATAAAGGGACGTGTAGAGGGCCTCGGTCTCTGTTATAGATTTTTTCTCGATGTAGGCGTTTATTTCATCTACAACCATGTGGTCCTTGACCCACTCAAGACACTTTCCGGCAGTTTCCAGTTCAGCAAAATAGTTGTATTTCCCCTCAAAGGCTCCGACTACCGAAGCGACCATTGCGTTTGTGTCGATTAGAGTTTTGGTTGTTACAGTAGATACCCAGCCTGATGTTCCCATATATACGTGGGTGTCTCCCGGCATGATAGCTCCTGCTCCAACTCCAATTAATGAAGCATCGCCTCCCCCTGCATAAACGGGAATCCCTTCTTTAAGACCTAGCTCATCGGCTGACTCTTTTGTTAAGTACCCCGCAACGTCCTCGGATGAAATAATCTTTGGCATATGCTTTGGATCCACCCCCAGCATCTTCATTATGCTCTTGCTGAATACCTTTTCTTTCGATCTCATCTCATAGATTAAAGTCGCAAAGGCACTGTCCTCGCTCATGATAAACTCTTTTGTCATCCTGGCGATTATTGCTTCCTTAACGTCGAGCCATTTATGGACTTTCGCAAATATTTCTGGCTCATTTTCTTTAACCCAAAGGTATTTCCAAACTGGATCCTTAACCGAGCCTGACACCGCCCCCGTATGGTACAGGCTTTTTAGCAGTTTAGTCACATTGATCCCTGAAACCTTGAGTCCTCTTTCAAGAACTTTTTTCTTGATTTCGCCTGCCCTCTGATCCATATAGCTCATGGAAGGTCTTAGATGTCTGCCATCCTTATCAACCAGTACGAGGCTCTGCATCTGTGAGCAGAAGCTTATCGCATCGACCTTTGTGTCCTCACCTATGATTTCTCTTGTTGAATTAATTATGGCACTCCACCACTGATCCGGGTCTTGTTCTGCGGAACCATCATGGCTGATTTTTATATCGTATCCATCAAAGGCTGAGGCTATTAATTTTATTCTGTCTGTTGCTTCGAAAAGACAGGTTTTCACCCCAGTGGTTCCAATGTCATAACTGATAATATTCACCTTTTCTCCCTCCTTCTTGAGCTTAAAGTTTAGATATTAATATAATAGGCTCTATGGTTCTATATTTTTTAATACTATTCTAATAGGCTCTACGGTTCTTCATTCAGATCTTACTTTAGCTTCTTTATAGTTTATTTAGTATATTTCTTCACTTCTGAACTTAGAGCGTTTCGCAAAATAGACATGGTTTCCTGAATTATCTTCTTGTCATCTGTATCTTCACCGACAAAAAGTCTTTTTCTAAGCTGATAATATGGCATTGCGTATGAGAACTGCAGCGACATGAAGATATTGTCCAAAATAAACGCGACAACAGCCGGATCCACATCTGCTCTTATCTCTCCTCTATCTTGGGCGTCCTTAATCATCGTCTTATATTCGCTACCTGCTACCTTCTCCAAGGTTGATACCACTGTTTCGACTAGGGATGACTGGCCGATTGATGTCATCTCATAATAGAGTCTAACTAACGCCTTATCTGTCTTTGAGTACTCATCTATTAAAGATAATATCATTCCAACTGTTTCAAAAAATCCTTTTCCCATAGATAATACGCTATGTATCTGGCTCTCCAGCTCAGCCTCGGCTAGTTTAACTATGTATAGAAACAAATCTGTTTTGTTTTCAAAATACTTGAACAAAGAGCCTACGGAAATATTAGCGTTTCTCGCGATTTTGTTAGTATTGGCATTTTCGAATCCCTTCTCGGAGAATTCCAAAATTGCTGCTTCGATTATCCGTTTTTGCTTATCTATATTTTGTTTTTCAAAAAGTTCTGTGCAACACTTCATTTTCTCTTCCGCGTTTAATTCCTTGCTATATCTAACTTACTTCCTTGATATATCTAAAATGATTATTTTTGATGTTTCATTATTTTCAAAATGGTGTTACAATGATTATAACGCAAAATGAGTCGCGACTCACCATATATTTAATAAATTTTTTAGGAAATTTTCAAGATAATATTTTAATAGGATATTTTTGGAGGATATTATGATTAACAGACAGGGCGTTAAGGAAATTGTAAACAAGCTGGATAATTTAATTGCGGGCCCCATGTATTCAATCGATCCTGAGGCTTTAAGGAAATATGAGGAAGAATATTACGGGAAGAAATGCACCAAAAGTAAGGAAATGATAGATGTTGCAAAGACAAGAATTCCTGGAGGAGTCCAACACAATTTAGCCTTTAACTATCCTTTCCCACTAGTGTTTACTAAGGCAAATGGAAATATACTTGAAGATATTGACGGAAATAAGTATTTTGATTTCCTTCAGGCAGGCGGGCCAACTGTTTTGGGCTCAAACCCTAAGGAAGTTCGAGATAAGGTGGTAGAGTTTTTAAGCGACTCAAATCCTTCGACGGGATTATTCCACGAATATGAGTATAAACTGGCTAATTTCATCTGTGAAAACGTGCCTTCTGTTGATATGTTTCGCATGTTCGGCTCGGGCACAGAGGCGTGTATGGGGGCAATCCGAATTGCAAGGCTTGCAACAAAACACAAGCACGTGCTCAAAATGGGTGGCGCATATCACGGATGGTCGGATCAGCTTGCATACGGCATAAGAATTCCAGGAAGCAAATTCACTCAGGCCCATGGTGTACCAAGGAAGATGTTTAAGTATATCGATGAGTTTTTCCCTGGGGATTTAAATAGCCTAGAATCGAAGCTAAGAGCGAAAAAAATAAAAGGTGGAACGGCAGCAGTTATGATTGAGCCTGTTGGCCCTGAAAGCGGCACTAGACCGCTCTCTGACGAGTTTTTAAGAGGAGCCCGAAGCCTTTGTGACCAATATGGTGCTCTCCTCATATTCGACGAAGTTGTAACAGGGTTTAGAATTAGCGTTGGAGGAGCACAGGGGTATTTTGGCATTAACCCAGATTTAACTATCTTTGGTAAAGCAATTGCTGGCGGATATCCTGGAGCTGGTGGAATTGGCGGAAAGCAGGACTACATGAGGTATCTGACTGCAGGACTTGAAGCTGGCGTGAAAAAGGCTCTAGTAGGCGGAACACTGGCAGCAACTCCGGTTTCCTGTATCGCAGGCTATCATGCCCTAAAGCAAATCAAAGAAACCGGTGCATGTGAAAAGGCTAATGAAGCCGGCGATTACCTAACTGATGGCTTGAATAAGTTGATTGATAAGTACGCCCTTCCTTTCGTGGCATTCAACCAGGGGTCCATCTGCCATTTGGAAACAGTTGGAACCATGCACTTCGCAATTAACTGGTCGAAGCCATGGACTATTCCTGATGTTTTAAAGGAAACTACCAAGAGAAAGAAGGAAATGGAACACATGGGCGCGGCATACATGGCTGAGGGGCTTGTAACTCTGGCTGGCAGCCGTCTATACACAAGTGCGGCTTACACAAAAGAAGATCTTGACAAAGCATTGGAGGGTTTTGATAGAGTCTTCTCGCACGTTGTGCCTATAGAAAATTTAAGTGGAACAAAATAACGGTTCGTAAGTGGTAGCATTGCAGTGTGTAATATAACATTTTCCATATGATAATGTTATTATGTAGTTCGACGTTTCGCAAATGAGAATATTACAAAATAATTCTAGGAGGTCTAAGCATGAATATACCTCAATTAGCAAGGGAAGCCATGAGTAAGGGTCTGCTTTTCAGAACCTGGGGCAATTTGAGCAAAAGAGATGAGGGCGATAAAAACAGTTTTCTCATAACTCCATCTGGGATGGGGTATGAGGATATGGAAGAAAAAGATTTGGTAAAGGTATTTGAGGACGGTTCCCATGAAGGAAACATCAAGCCTTCTTCCGAATCTCCAATGCACCTAGCCCTTTATCGCCGCTTTCCTGATATTAATGTGATTATTCACACTCACCAGCCCTACGGCTCAGGAATATCTCTTCTAAGAAGAGATATTCCTCTTACGAAGTCAGAGGCTGAAAAGCTAGGCTCAAATTCTATTAAAATAAGTGGTTACGCTCTTCCTGGGACAAAAAAGCTGCACAATAACGTTGATCACGTGGCTTCATTGTCTGGATGCAAAGCTATTTTGCTTGAAATGCACGGAGTCATAATAATGGGTGAAGACGAAGAATCAGCTTTAGAAAATGCTTTGTTGGTTGAAGGGGCTTGCAAAAAATATTTTGAGGAACTAGGTGCTCATGCCATCAAATTTAATGAGGATATCTCGGAGATTACAAGAAATGATAAAGCCGCCGCAATACCTCGTAGCATTTTCGATAAAAGACCTGATATAAATTCGATAATCCGTATGACGAGTCAGGACGTTAATAAGCATACTGCAATGAAACCATATCTGGATGATTTTGCCCAAATCGTTGGGATTCGTTCTGACAGCTCGTGCAAATACAATGTCGTATTTGGGGATGGCGCAGTATTTTGTTTGGGGAAGGACCTTGAGGATGCCACCGCAGTGCAGCATATTTTCGAAAAAAACGTCTTGGCTCAAGCTGTAGCCAAGGTGTCCGGGCACAAACCTATAAACGTCCTTGAAGCTATATTGATGAACCATGTGTACAAGCGAAAGTATTCGAAGCTTAAGGACATGAAAAAGGATTAAAATCTGGAGTTTTCAGGAAATCGACTAATATTTCTTTTCTCAGTCAACTTCCAACTCATAAGTATTTACTGTCACGAGTTCGTTTTTAAATGCTGACCTTATTTTTGTTTCTTTGCCTATGAATTTGAAGCCGTTCTTTTTTATTACGGCATTACTGGCATGATTTTCTTGGTCAGCTTCAATATATATTTTTTTGTGGCCCTGATTTTTTAATAGGTTTAGGAATGACTCAAAAGCTTCTGACATGTAGCCTTTGTTCCAATAGCCTCTTCCAAGGACATAACCGATTTCTGGAATGCATCCGTTGTATTCTACTACATCTATCATGCCTATTAGTTTATTCTCATTTCTAAGCTCAATCCCGTACCTGTAGCAACCTTCTTCTTCGTACTCTTCTAGCCATCCTGCGAGAATGTTTTCTGTGACTTTGATATTTTCGTGAGGGTGCCAAGTTAAGTGTTTGGTCACTTCCTCATCATTTGCCCAGACATCAAATATCATTTTTGCATCTTCTTTTACAAGTTTTCTTAAGATTAATCTTTTAGTTTCAATTTTTTCCACAAGTGCTCCTTAATTTAAACTTTATTTTTAACTCATTATACCATATTTTCTAAATTTGATTTATTATTGATAAAAATCTGAGTTAAACCAATTAAAAAACTTTATTTTTATAATTTTTAGGGAAATAAAGAGTTCTAAAATATTTATTTACTAATGCATCTATTAAATTAAATATGATTGACGGGGAAAAATGGATGAAATAAATGGAGTACAGGAAGCTCCGTTAAAAAAGATATTCTGTTTTACTTCAGTATTTGTCGCAATATAGTTAAATGCTTCTTCCAGCTTCTTATCTGTTTCCAATTGCTTTAACTTAACTCTATCAAGACGAGCAAACATCTCCTTGTTTGAAAGTAGAAATCTTCTCATCTCTACAAAGCTATTCATAATTTTAATGCTGACTTCCACGGCTACATCACTTTTAAGAACAGCGGAAAGCATAGCAATACCCTGCTCTGTAAAAACATATGGCATATATCTTCTGCCACCATGAGCATTGTCTTCACTTGAGGTCGCAAAATGCGACCTCAAGTACTCGTATTCATCTGCTGTTAAACGAAACATAAATTCAGGAGGAAATCTATTTTTATTTCTTCTGACTTGTTCATTTAATCTTTTGGTTGTAACCTGATATAAATTTGCTAAATCACTATCTACCATTACCTGCTTACCTCTAATGGTATAAATCATCTACTGTATTTCTCTGTTTTGAGCAATGACGATATTTTTATCTTCCGCAATAAACACTTCCATCTTCTCTTTAAACCAATCACAGCCTGTTATCAGTCAAGTCTACCTTATCTTTAGGCAACATTTTGTCACCTAAAGATTTATTTCTTTTCATGCTTTATAATCGAAACCATATCACCAAAATCAATATCTAGCTTCGTTCCAATACGATACAAAACTTCCATGCTGACAAACTCTCCTCTGCCCATTTTAGATATGGTTGCAGGAGATAATTCACAAGCATTCGCCAAATCTTTTTTGTTCATATTTTTATCTATCAAAATTTTCCACAATTCATTGTAACTAACTTTCATATATTTGCCCCTTAATTATAAGTTTGTGAAGTTACTTTAAAATATAATAACATTTTTATCTCTACTTTAAAAGCGTTAAATTTAGAGAGACTAATAATGTTAAGATTCTGATAAATAACTTGTACCTCTTTAGCAACAACGAATATAAAGCCCCTTGCTCTTTTGATAGCTATTCGATAGATTTTTTCATATCACCAATATCGCCTGAAAAGCATTCAATATTCAGAGAATAGTTTCTAAGTTCCCTGATTAAAAAATCCGTAAGCAGAACTTTTTCCCTTTTCGGTGTTTTCGGATCAGTAATAACTTATTCTCCGTTAATTCTCTGTGCTGATTTTCTGATTCGCATCGTCTTTTTCTAAAGTCAAAATCTGATTTTGTTAATGCTATCAATTCACCCAATCGAATACCTGTACAATATAGAATTTCAAAAGTATAAAATGAAATATCTTTTTCCATAACAGTTTCTATAAACTGTAGGTATTCATCTTTCATCCAAAACTCCACCGAATATAAAATAGGCACAGAAAAAGCACATAGCTGAAAGATTTTTAGGTCTTAAAGTTATGTGCTATAAATATGAAGAACATATCTATACGCTTGATTAACCAGGTGAGATAAATAGATTATTATTTCAAAGAGAAGTTTGTTATCTAATCCAAACAATCGTATTATCCTTATTACATGAAAAGTCGTTAAAACGCAATATTTCTTTTTCATTTTCAATATAGGCGCACTTTAGAGGTTTATCGTTATTGTTGCATGTTTTCTTATAATAGTCAAACCCTTCTCTGCAAAATCCATATGAAAGTCCCTTTGACAAATTCACATTAATATCGATTGAATATTTATCCTCCCATCTAATCCAACTTTCTCCATTTTTAGGATAAAATATTCTTATTGTATCAGTTCCATTTTTCTCTTCAAATAATTTAAAATAATTTCGGTATAATTCCTCACGGTCACTTATTATCCTATTAAGTTCCTCAACATCATAACTATCACAATCTGTTGATAGTTTGTTTTTTTCAAGCCACTTATCAACCACTGCTGTTGCCAAAGAAATTGAAAAATCCTTTTCTTTATCAAACTTACATAATTCCATCGCCAAAGTCAATACAAAACTTCTGCAAATATTATTGTGGGTTTTATCAAATAATTGATTTCTCAAATTTACAATAGATAACCGACTAAATATGTATTCCCCGATTTCTTCATCAATACCTTCAGTAGCCTTAATAGTTTCTTGAACAACATCACTCCATAAAGTATCCTTATTACGCTCCAATATATAATTTTCAAGTTTCTTCAATATTAAAACATCAGTAATTTTACCAACTGCACCATAAATAACCTGCGCAACAATACTCTCTATCATTATATTTCCTCCTCGTGTACATAAATAATTTTAACTTTGCTATACAATTGCAGTATCTTCAAGCAACTAATATAGTTCTTAAACCATTGCCACAAAATCCTCCCACCAAAATGATGGGAAACTTTAAACAATTCATCTCAACTCAACAACTCTCTTTTGAACCTGCTATTTTAGCTTTTTAGTATCAAGGCAGTATCATTTAGAGAATTTTACTACATCAAAATCGCTCAATCCCTGTGTTTACATGTGTTTTATAGTAGGAACATATTTGTTTCTACTACTCCCACTCGATATGTCCATTGATATCGTTTTGTATAAATGGCATAAAATCATGGTTATTCTTATCTGTTTTAGCCCTATTATCCATTTTATTTCTGTTTATCTGATTTTTTGCAAGCATATTGCAAGCACATAAAATACTTCTCTCTAGTATCTCATTCTTTATACCATTAGGATTTTATTAAGACGAGAAATCTAATTGTCTTTTTTATGAGCAACAAATATATCATTACTTATATAATAGCCTTTTATCTTTTCTTTATGCCTTAACACTTCTCTAGAAATATTAGTTATTACAATCTCTTTATTGACATCTCTATATATAATATATCCAAATATAGCCCACAAAGGATTTAAATATATCAAATTTAATCTTAAATAAATATATCCAATCAAAACAAATAAAAGGATATTAACTATATAAACTTCTTTTGAGTTATCTCCATTAGTAATGAGTGGAATTATATATGTCATAATATAGCTTAATACTGTATCATCAGGATTTTCAAGATTGTTAATACCTTTTTCTCGAGTTCCTTTTCCTAGTTTCAATAAAGTCACGCTTATAACTGAAATAAATATTAAGATTAGCGTTAATGTAGCAAAGCCGATTATTAATATATTTTTTTCCAAGAACCCTTTTGTTATTTTAGAAAAGTACAAAATTATAATCATAATGTAAAGTGGGAAATAGGATGATATAAACATAATAGTTCTTGTCATTATGTTATAAAATTTATCCATTCTGCTATTCATAAAACACCAACTTTTTACTTATCATCTACCCCTATTTGCTCATTAATGATACTTCTATAATATGAATCTCTCAATATTCTTAAAATATCCATTATCTGGCTTTTATCTTCATACACTATTGAAAATGAAGGTTCTTCGTTATAATTTATCTCTAAATTAAACATATCTATGGTTTTCTTTATGTTTTCATGATTCTCATAAGTTTTAACAACATTTATATTTTCACTGGTCATTTTTGTAAGAGTTTTTCTATAACGTCCATCATTTAAACAATCTTCATAAAAACTTTCAAAGTTAGTTATGCCATCACTTAACCCCTCTTGATTTAAAAAATCTGATGCTGTATCTCTAAATTGCTCATCTAAGTTAAAGATTCTCTCTAATGAATAATGAGACAATATAAGTATATCATCATCTATAATTATAAAATCCACTTCTCCATCTATGCCAATTAATTTGCTTTCAATTTTATTCAAAGTATTCCCATTAAATCTTGCAATAATACCTTTCGAATGCAATTTCGTAAATTTAGTTACCCTTCTAAAAATTTTTAAATCAGGAAATTGATCATCATCTTTAGTTATTGAAAAAGTGTAAAAACTATAATTATCGGGGTCAATTTCTGTTTCTACATGATCCGAGTTATTAAAACTTTCTAAAATTCTAATATAATCGCGTATATATGAAGTGCTACAACTCTCTATAGTCTCGTCTTTATATCCAGTTGGATTGTAATTCACAATTGTTTTACCTGTAAATCGTCCAATATAATCGCATATCAAATTCAGTAAATCATCATAAATTTGTGCATCAATATTAGGGGAAAAACTTACATAATTACCATTTCTTAATTTCCTAGTAAAGAAAAGATTAAACTCCAAATCATTTTCTTGTATTTTGTCTTTTAATGTATTTATATCCATAACTTTCTCCTTAAATTTCATTGATGTCATTCCTTATATTCTCAATTGTCATTCATCAAACATCAGCTTACCTTTTTTAGCTTTATCTGTTCTTTTTCTATCTGTTGAATGCTTTTCTCCGGAACAGGTAAATCTTCCAGCATAGTGCCACCTATTTTTTCAATAGCACTTCTAACTTATTTTCCTACTGAATAGTGAACTTTTATTGCAGCTTCTGCACCTTCAACCTTATCTTTTCATAGCTTTTCTTCTGTCTGAGACATTCTAAATAGATTAGCAATGAGTTCGGTGCTTCCCATATAGTCCAAAATCTTTTGTCTCGCTATTAAACCTTTTCTGTCATATATATCTTTTACATCTAATCCTCCATACAGTCCTATGTATCCTGCGTTCTGAAATATAGCAAACTATTCGTTTGTTATAGCTCCTGCACCGTGTGCTGCTTCTACCAAAAGTTGATTCCACTGTTTAATATCTCCACGAACAACAAGTCGCCTTCTGTCCTCATCAAGCTGATTAAAATGGTATGCAATTTCCGGTCTATATGTTTGTACAAGTGCAATCACTTCTTTTCTCGGATCACCGTTTTAGACAATCAAATAGCAAGCATATCTCGTAAGTTCATAATCTTTTATAGACTTGCTTGTAGCACCTGCTTCTACGATTTTGCTGACCTCAGCAAAATCGTATTCTATTTCATGTCCGCTGTTCTCACAGGCAATCATTGCTCTATCAATGACCTTTTGAAAGTTTCGCCATTGAGAATAATCAAGCACATCAGCAAGTTCTCTTGCACTCCAATATTCGCTCCCGTCTTGTCTAACATATTTAATATTTTCAAATTGCCTATATTCTTTTGCTTTTAAATTTGGCATTTTATCATAACTCCTTACTTACTATATTATAACAAAAAAACAATACTATACACAAGCTCATAATATAAACGATAATTTACCGTATCAATTGCTGATGGTAGCTTGACCGTTCATTAGCATAGGGAGTAGCCAATCGCGGAGAGCAATTAACTCCTGATTTTCTCTTGTGTTTTCAGAAATTACATTGAACATAGGATTTACTTGTTCGTTAAATATCTGAAGTTCCTCAAAATCAGGAATATAAATATGTCTTTCTTTCAATAATGGCTTTTGCAAATGTTTTAATCCTGTACCTTGAAAGAATTTTTGATTAAGTTCTGGTTTTATTGATATTAAAAGCAGGTACAAATAATCTGACATATTTTTATTGGAAGAAATACACCAAGTATCTGTGGAATAAGCTGCTTCGCCAACATAAATTTTAACATCGGCATTACCTCCGGTATTTAAAAAGCAGTTCCGACCATTTACAAATGGAGTATCCCATTTCAAAATAGCTGAGCCACTTGTGAAAAATGGATATTCTCCCGTTGATTGTTTTGCTTCGCCTACTTGAACAGACGATTTATCTGCCTCAACAAGAATATCTTTCAACTTTCCATTAGGAATTTTGCCATAGAATGAGTACATATAAATATCGTAAGCCATAGCCAGTAAATTATCGTTTATCTGAATATTAAATTTGATTTTTTTTGAAATAGCTTCTATTATTGATACTATACTACTTTGCTCCTGAATATCCTCGGGATATACAATTGGCAAATCTTTTACTTCGCTCAAAGTTAGTAATGGTACAGTACTTCCTTTATTACTCCTTATAAGTAGGGATTTTATCCAAGGGCTTGAATACCAATAATAAGCATATAGCAAGTCTATTTTTTTTGTATCTATTCTTGCTCTTATCTGCTTATTTGAAATAACATACTCTTCATATTGGGAATTTTGGGGAATCAATCCAACTTGACCAATTGTTCCTGCAGCTGTAAAAATTAAATCATCTCTATATGCATAACATTTTAATTCATCAGCTTTCTCTTTGGTAACAAAGACAAAGCCTTCATCATAAAACTTATCAAAATTTAGACTCAAATTGTTCCCTCTTATAACTGGAATGCCAGTATCAACAAAATATTTACTACTAATGTTAGATCCAAATGGTCCCGAAATAATAGCTCTATTTTCATGTAGACATATTTGTTCTAAAGTAGAGTTTACTATAATACTCACAAAATACCTCACCCTATATATTTTCTATGAGCAAATTTAACATTGCTCTGTTTGACCATTGCATACTGCAAAGTCGTATCTATTTTACTATGCCCTAACAACTTTTGTAACTGTTCTATCGGCATACCTTTGTCGATTGCCATAGTTGCAAGTGTTCGTCTAAACTTATGTGGATGCACCTTATTGAGTCCAAGTTGCTTTCCAAAATTTCGTAATCTTACTTCTACTCCTCCAATTTTAAGCCTATCATATGGAGCTTTGAGCGATACAAACAATGCAGGATTATTATCTTTTCTTTTAGATAAATAATTCTGCAAATGTATTTTCGTCCTTGCATCAAAATATACAATTCGTTCCTTGTTTCCCTTTCCGAAAACAACACATTCTCTTTCATTAAAATCTACATCTTCTCGATTCAACAATACCATTTCTCCAACACGCATACCTGTTGAAGCAAGCATATCAATTATTGCTAAATCTCTTAGTTCCACGCAATTATCACGCATAATCTCCAGAGCTTCGTCAGAATAAGTTTCTTTAATATTTGTTCCAGTTTTGACCTTGTGGATTCGTCTAACCGGACTTTTTAAAATGTAATCCTCATCTTCTAACCACGAGAAAAAACTGGATAGAATTCGTCTTATATTATCAATGGTAGTCTTGCTTGACTTCTTGTTAGTTTGATATTCTGTAAGATAACAGCGTATATCATCCGTTACAATATGCTTAACATCCTTCTTAATTTCATCGAGCATCGATTGTATAGTAGCATAATAATATTTCAAAGTTTTTTCAGAGCACCCTTCAATTTTCTTCGCCGACAAGAAAGACTCTACCAAATTTTCTCCCGAAATTTCCTTGCTTTTTTCTGAAAGAGTTACTTCGTAATTAAAAAGTGTGTGTTGTAGTACCTCATGTAATTTTTCTGTTTGTGCATTGCTCAAATATGGCAACATGCCTTGAACAATGTCTGTGATTAAATTTTGTTTCATAGTCATTCTCCTTTTCTTTTTTGTTAGAGAACGACTACCAACGGCAGTTCTTCCATAATAAACTCTTGCCGTTGATAAGAGTTATTTGTTTTATATGCTAAACGATAATTTAGAGCAACAAGTTGCTGCAATATATGATTATTGGTTTACCCAGTTTGACTTTCCTAATGACAATGGTGATCCGTACTGTTCATCGAGAGGTCAAATGGTATGGAATGATACTTTGCAAAAGAACATTCCTGAAAGATGGAAAGTACAATCCGTTATCTCAAACCGTTTAGCTTCTGTTATTAAGCCAGGAATAGAAGTATTTGATACGAAAACATATTTAGCAACGGCTGATGTTAAAGGAACTACACTTTCCGTAGGAACAATTATTGATTACGGAGGCAGGGAAAGTCGTGCCAATATGCAGCCCAGTGTAAATTCGGTATGGTTTGCTAAAATGAAAAACAGTATCAAACATCTTAACCTTAATAAAGAAATGCAGCCAGTCATATCAAACACTATTTTATCGACTGGTTTTTGCGGATTGCAGTGTAGCGAAGAGAGTTTTGAGTATATAGCTTCTTACATAGCAAATCCATATTTTGAAATTCATAAGGATATGCTTGCCCACGGAGCGACTCAGAAAGCTGTCAATAATGATGACCTGGCAGGTGTCCATATTATCGTCCCCAATGATGCTGTTTTACATGCTTATCACGAAATAACACAGCCAATCTATGCTCAAATCAGCAAAAATATATGTGAAAACCAAGAGCTTGTTAAACTCCGCGATTGGCTACTCCCTATGCTAATGAACGGTCAAGCTACCATCAGCAATTGATACGGTAAATTATCGTTTACAGTATGATTCAAATTCACTTTTCGCTCTATATCATACAAATATTTCCCTATACTTTTTTGTGTATTTATGTCTGGCAAAAACACTTCAACATCATAAATATCATCAGGCGATATATTTCTCTGCCTTGTTCCACTTGCTCTATATTCAAGTTGGTCTTTCACTAAATCAGTAGACAATAAATAATGAAGATAATATTTGTCAGCTTTTCCCTCCACAGGAACAACCTTTCCTACACGCTGATTAAGCACAAAGGTTATTCCTTCAATTTTAGGAACAAATGCAGTATTACCAAACAATCCTACGACTTGTTCTGTAAGAGGCATAATTAAGTCATCATCTTTCAAAACGAAACTATCTGGGAAAGATGCTCCATAAAATGTTGTTTTTTCTCTATTGAATTGAAAATTGTTTGTTGGGGAGATATTTGCAAGCGTAACCAGTGCATATTTGCTTTCATCAACATAATTTTCACTCTTAAATGCAAAACCGTGTTTGATTTTTAATACTTCTCCAAGCTTAACTTTATTCATACTTCACCTTCTTTAACTGTTCCATAATCTCAGTTTTGAGTTTATCTCCCTCTGCAAAGTATTCTTTTAATTTTGTTTGGTACGCATCCATTTTCGACTGAAATTCTTCTTGTGTTAATTCGACATAATCAATCTTTACATCGAAATATTGACCAGCCGCAAGTGAATACTTCTTTTCTTTTATCTCCTCATAAGTAACCGCAACAGAAAAATCCTCTACCGCTTCTTTGTTGTTAAATGTCTCAACTATTTTATTGATTTCTTCTGGGCGCAATCTCCTTTTTTGATTATTTTTTAGGGAAAGTCAACTCAAAGCAAACTCAAAACATTGGAAACCCTCCATTCTATATATCTGGGGTTTAACCCAAAACCGTACTTACGCCTTAGCGACAATTGAATATCTGGCAAAATATCTGCCAGCACTATGTTCCCTTTTTGGGGGAGAACACAGCTAATATCTGTATCAAAATAGTCATCTTGAACATTCACAACTTTATTTTTATAAAAAATTCTTAAGTTACTCTGATTTTGTATGATTAGACTCCACTCATCAGAAATAGCTTCGATCTGAGCAGCAGATAACATAACGCAATCTTTTTTCAGCGAATCGGCTATCTCTCCTGGGGAGAAATCACTATAACTAATAATACCTTGCAATTGCGGTCTACTAACGTAAATAGTAATCGCTACATCTCGAAAAAAAGTTATTGCTGCAAACAAACCACAAATTTCAGCAGGGCAAAAGCTATATAAAATAGTCAACGGGTGTTCAGCTAAAGAATTTTTCGCAAGCGACACATCACTAAAATCTGCCCAATTTATATACTGTAGCATATCACCATCTGTTACAGCAAAAATCGAAAAATCTTTTGAACAATAATACACCCTCTGAATTCCTCCTGCTTTTAATGAAT
>QWBY01000713.1_pt1 | contig 24704 bp, 18 predicted proteins | sample 1972471 | NCBI WGS metagenome assembly QWBY01 (sample SAMN09866722, study PRJNA288562) | Human gut metagenome isolate term6_stool, whole genome shotgun sequencing... | reverse complement strand
TAAAGCCAGTAATCTACTGTACTTCGATTAGGCAGCGAGAGCGTAATTGTTTTCGCCAATTAATTGTTTGATAACTGATATTTAGGAGCCAGCCACCGAAGCTCCGCATGCTTACATACCATCTCGTCTTGCCGTCAAATCCAAACAAGCCCGATTTGTATTGTTATATAAGGTTTGCAAAGATATTGTAAGTTTTTGACATTGCCAAACTTTTGCGTTTATTTTTTATTTTCTATGCCTTTTCTGTCAATTTCTCGTTTGTTTTAGCCCTGAATAAATAAAAAAAGGAAGACTCGAGTGCGAATCCTCCTTTTTATTTTTACTAAAAAACAGTATTTATGCTTCTTTATCGTATTCCAAATGGAAGTTGATAACGGCTTCAATGCCCTTCTTCCAAAGGTCAACTGGCATGTTTTCGTTTGGAGAGTGGATAGCGTTTGATTCCAAACCGAAGCCCATGAGAACGCTCTTTGTGCCGAGAAGTTTCTCGAAAGTAGAGATGATTGGAATACTACCACCGATGCGAACTGGCAATGGACGCTTGCCAAAGACTGTTTCGAAGCCACGTTCTGCTGCTTTATAAGCTGGGAAATCGATAGGACAAACGTAGCCATAACCGCCGTGAAGCAGTTCTACTTTCACTTCTACTGTATCTGGAGCTACTTTGTTGAAGTAGTCTACTACCAATTGACCAATCTTTTTGTAGTCTTGGTGTGGCACGAGGCGTGAAGAAATCTTAGCGTATGCTTTTGAAGGGATAACGGTTTTTGCGCCTTCGCCTTGATAACCGCTCCAAAGTCCGCATACATCGAATGATGGACGATAGCCCGTGCGCTCAATTGTGCTATAACCTTCTTCGCCAAAGATATTCTTAATACCGAGCGATTTCTTGTATTCATCTTCATCGAAAGGTATAGAAGCAACGAGTTCGCGCTCTTCTTTTGATGCTTCTTCAACATCATCGTAGAATCCAGGGAAGCGGATTTTGCCGTCAGGACCTGTTACATCGCCGATAAGTTTACAGAGAACATTGGCTGGGTTAGCTACTGCACCACCGAATGTACCTGAGTGTAAGTCGTGGTCAGGACCTGTAACTTCGATTTGCCAATAAGCTAAACCACGCAAACCTGTTGTGATAGAAGGAACATCAGGACCAATAAGACCAGTGTCAGAAACGAGGATTACGTCGCACTTCAACAACTCTTTGTGTTCTTCGATGAATGGAGCAAGGCTACCAGAACCGATTTCTTCCTCACCCTCAAAGATGAATTTCATGTTGTGCTTCAACAAATCGTGCTTGTTGATATATTCGAAAGCCTTTGCTTGAATGAACGATTGACCTTTATCGTCGTCAGCACCACGCGCCCAAATGTGTCCGTCTTTGATAACTGGTTCGAATGGTTCAGTCTTCCAAAGCTCAAAAGGTTCAGCTGGCATTACATCATAGTGCCCATAAACCAATACGGTTTTAGCTTTTGGGTCTACAATTCTTTCAGCATAAACCATAGGGTTGCCCTTTGAAGGCATCACTTCTGCTTTGTCTACACCTGCTTCTAAGAGCAATTCTTTCCAACGGTTGGCACATTTTACCATGTCTTCTTTGTGAGCTGGTTGCGCACTTACACTTGGAATACGAATAAGGCTGAACAACTCTTCGAGCATTCTTGCCTCGTTTTCTTCTACATATTTCTTAATCATAGTCTTTGATATTTTGAGATTTTCTTTTCATAGTTGCCCGCCCAATGGACGAATGCACCGCAAATATACTACTTTTTTTCTGAATGTGAGTGGGAAAATAGCAATATCTTAAACATTTTTCCAAGATATTCATTCCTTTCAACAAAGATGATAATGCGCAAAAAGGTTTCCACTATAATATATATTAAGGTGGAAGACAATAGCTTTCAAAGTTTACTAACGCTATGTTTCGCACAGACTGTTATTAGTTTCTCGCAGTTTCTCAGTTGGAAACTATTAGTTTCTCCTATGGAAACTCGCAGTTTCTCCTATGAAAACTATTAGTTTCCATTGGAGAAACTATTTTAAAAGTATATACCTTCCCCACGGAAATATAATATGAAAGGCTGACAAAGTGGCATAAAGAAGCATGAAACCCTTATGGATTCCACTCTAACGCATCAATGTATTCATCGTATTTTGGCTGTATCTCTGGGCAAAAATCTTTGAAAACCTCAGCAATATAAGTCTGTTGTTCTTCCGAAATCAACTTATCGCCTCGTCGTGCCTTAAAATAAAAAGTTCGAGAAGGAAAGCAATGTTGAACCTTCTCACGCATTGTTTTTAGTACTTTTGCAGGTATTTCGTCGTAAAGATGTGTCATTCCCTTGGCAAAACGCTGTAATTTTGCATCGGCATACCACTGACAAGGTTCTTTTTCTGTGCGACTTTTCACATAACGAGGGTCTACCATTTGCATCAACGACCAATCGTTTTCATCACGTTCGAACCTCATTGCCAATGCTCGCAAGCAGGTTTTTGCTCGTTTACATTGCCCATTTGTTGCCATACAATAGATATAACCACTTGGTATTTCTTCTTTTTTTATTTCCATTGCTTTTGCTTTTTATGAGTTTTAGAGCAAAGTTTGTGCCTAGTTACGAAGTAATAGCCTCCACTAAAAGCCTATAAAAAGCCATTTTATAAAAACAAAAAATCATAATTCAAGCTTTTCTAAAGTCGGCGTTGCCGAATTGCTGTGCGACATCGTTAAATCCTTTTATATAAAGCTGTTATAATGGAGGTTTATTATCTTCTACGACAACCTTGATTATATCTATCACTCCAAATTCCTGATGAACCAATAAAATTTTCTTTGCACTCGTTTGCAATCTCTTTGTGGAAGATATAGCTGCACTCGGCAATATGTAGGGGCGGAATTTATTCCGTTCCTAATAAGCAAAACATACGCAGGTTGTTAGGAACGTGATAAATCACGCCCCTACAAAGTTACCTTGCTATCCGTTACGTTCTTAAAGTCGAGATTGTTTAGAATTGAGTGTAAATGAAGGGCTGAATATTGTTCTGACTAAAGTTGATGACCAACTGAATGACCATGATGAAAATGATAAACTTAGCCAACCAAGGGAGCGAAATAAACTTTTTTTGCAGCCATTTGTAGTCGTTCAATCGAATAGAATGCAGTTCCAAACCAATGGCAAGAAGGAGAATCCATGGCAAACGAGCCGTGATAAAACTTTGAATATCGGCTAAATGAAAGTCAGTTGCTATTTGTTGTAACATGGAAAGTGCGGTTTCAATGTTGGTAGCACGGAAGAATATCCACGCAAAGGCTATGTAAACAAACGTGATTGCCCACGAAATAGTCTTCGTGCCAATGGTATTGGGAAGGCGATTTAGCCCTTGATTGACACAAAACTTATGCACCATTAGTCCTAATCCATGTAGGCAACCCCACAAAACGAACATTGCTGATGCGCCATGCCATAGCCCTGCCACTATCATGGTAAGGAACGTATTGGTGTAAGTTCTTAATTCGCCTTTTCGATTTCCCCCTAAAGGAATGTAAATGTAATCGCGAAACCATTGAGAAAGTGTGATGTGCCAACGATGCCAGAACTCTGTAAGGTTCAAACTTTGGTAAGGTGAGCTAAAGTTGTTGGGCAATTGAAAGCCCATTAAAGCCGCAATTCCAATTGCCATATCGCTATAACCCGAAAAATCGCAATAGATTTGTAGTGTAAAGCCCAAAACTGCCATGAGGTTTTCAAATCCATTGTAAGCCAAAGGGTCGGCAAACACCCAGTTATTGTATTGGGCTAAGTAGTCGGCTACCAATGCTTTTTTGAGCAAACCACAGATGATGAGCCACAAACCCGTATTGATGAGTTGCTTATCGTTGAGTTTGGGATTGTGAACTTGTGGAATTAAAGTTTCCGCTCGTGTGATAGGTCCCGCAATAAGGAGTGGGAAAAAGGTGAGAAAGAAACTATATTCCAGCAATCCTGTGGTCTTTGGGAAACGTTCTTTGTAGACATCAATCGTATAACTAATGGCTTGGAAGGTGTAGAAAGAGATGCCAATAGGGAGCAAAAGTTGTAGGAAAGCAAAATTACTTTGCAATAAATTGTTCAGAATTTCTAAAGTGAAATTGCTGTATTTGTAGTAAAGGAGTGGGAAAAGTTCGATGAAAATAACCAATATCAATCCAACTTTGCGTGGCTTTCCACGTCGCAAGCGCATCATTTTCTTGGTCAAAAACCATGAAAGCAAGGTGGTTGTGGGCAGCAAACACATCAGCGTGCCATTTGCTTTATAGGCAAAAAGGAGTCCAAACAAGATGACATAAATCTGCATATAGGCTTTTCGCTGACGATTGATGAAGAGGTAGAAAGCGAAAAACAAAATGAATACCAACATAAATGATAGGGTGCAGAACGACCATTCCTTGTTGGGTGTAACCAAAAAGGAGAGCAAAGTGTCGATGGTTGCATGAAAATCTATCATAGAGCTATGGGGAGAAAGTTTAAAAACGCAGACTTTATGTTCTGTTACTATTTAATAGCCTTCAAAATCGGGCTGTAGTACTTCTGTTTTTTTCGCTTTATGGTGAGCTTTTGGAACTTTCAAAACGACGGGATAAGCAGCCTTTTTGCTCGTCATGAACCCTCTAACGTGGTCTAACCATTGAGCTGCTGCATCCCAAGTAGGGTGATAATGGTCGGCACCACGTTCAAGTTTCAGTCCCCGACTATCGTAAAAACAACCCTTGTCGGTATGCTTTTCCATTAAATTGATAATCCCCGTGTCGCCATTCCAAGTAGCCGGACTAATCCAAACGTAAGGCAGCGGGTTCAATTTCTTTATTATCGTCTTAATATAGTCCTCTCTTACATCTAAATCGTTGATGAACAATTCGTTGCTACCCAAGCAAAGAAGAACGTAAGTGGGCTTATATTCTTTGATAAAATGTTCTATGGTTTGCGTTGTTGCCCATTTCTCGGTGGTCGAACTATACCAAATAACGGTGTAAAGCTGATGCCCATTTTCTTTAGCATAATCGCCTAAACGGCGTGAAAGTCCTTCCACCATGGAGTCGCCAATAAATAAAAATGTATGATAGCGGTGAGTTTTTTTCGTTTTGTGAGTAGGAATAGGCTTTTTATTCCTCTCTTTATCCGTTTGACGCAATTGGGTCAAGCTAATTTTGCGTAGCGAAAAATCGCCAAAGATAACCTTTCCTGGCAAAAGTGCATAGCCAACGATGATTGCCAAAGTGGCAATCATCATGAAAAGTATCTTTGCTTGCTCTCGCACGGTTAGAAGTTTAGTTCAACTTCTACCGGGCAATGGTCGCTACCATATACTTCGGTGTGGATTTTCGCATCGACAAGTTGCGCACGCAAACGGTCTGATAGTAAGAAATAATCTATGCGCCAACCTGCATTCTTCTCTCTTGCCTTGAAACGATACGACCACCATGAGTAAGTTACTTGCTCTGGGTAAAGCGTTCGGAAACTATCTATGAAGCCTTTTCCAAGGAATTGTGTCATCTTCGCACGCTCTTCATCAGAGAAACCTGCATTCTTTCGGTTAGTTTTTGGGTTCTTTAAGTCAATTTCTTCGTGAGCAACGTTCAAGTCGCCACATACTATTACAGGCTTTTTCTCGTCTAAACGCTTGATGTAAGTTTGGAAATCGTCTTCCCAACGCATACGATATTCCAAGCGTTTGAGTCCGTCTTGCGAGTTAGGAGTGTAGCAAGTAACCAAATAGAAGTTTTCCATTTCGAGCGTAATGACACGTCCTTCGTGGTCGTGTTCTTCTATTCCCAAACCGTAAGTTACGTTTAAAGGTTGATGTTTTGTGAAGATTGCCGTACCAGAATAGCCTTTCTTTTCGGCATAATTCCAATAAGATTCATAACCATCGAAAGCAATATCTAATTGTCCTGCCTGCATTTTTGTTTCTTGCAAGCAAAAGAAATCGGCATCAATTGCTTCAAAACTTTCTTTAAATCCCTTTGTTACGCAAGCTCGTAATCCATTAACATTCCATGAAATAAACTTCATCGTCTTTTGTCTCCTTTCCTTCTATGTCTATCTTAGTAATTCTTATTCATTGAAATCTTGGGGTTCGCAATGCCAAACAATTGGTTTTAACAGCGAAACCTATTCAACGCAATGCAAAGCCTTAGCCTCGCATTGTGTTGGAATGTACAAGATTCATAAATTCTTCGCGTGTTTTAGCTTGATTGAATGCTCCGCTAAACGCACTTGTTGTAGTGATAGAGTTTTGTTTCTCTATGCCACGCATTTGCATACACATGTGTTTTGCTTCGACAACGACCATTGTACCGAGGGGGTGCAAGGTGTCTTGAATGCAATCTTTGATTTGTTGGGTCAAACGTTCTTGCACTTGAAGGCGATGACTGAATATATCTACCACACGAGCAACTTTGCTTAAACCTGTAATATGTCCGTTTGGAATGTATGCAACATGGGCTTTTCCATAGAAAGGCAACATGTGGTGTTCGCACATTGAGAAGAAATCAATGTCTTTTACAATAACCATTTGGTTGTATTCTTCTGCAAAAAGCGCATCGGTCAATACTTTATGAGGGTCTTGTGTGTATCCACGAGTTAGCACTTGCATTGCTTTTGCCACACGCATCGGTGTTTTTTCAAGTCCTTCTCTATCTGGATTTTCGCCCAAAAGCTGTAAAACGTATCTGTAATGTCCCGCAAGTTCGTCTAAACCCTCACGAAATTCTATGTTTGAATTCATAATTCGGTTTGCTTATTCTTTATTTTTAAATCGTTTTTTATCTCTTTTTATTGTCTTTTCTTTAGCACTTTCAAGTCGGAATGTTAATCGTTGCGTGCTAAATTATCAATCATTCATGCTCAATATTCATTATCAAAATTTGGATTATCGTCAAGAACTTTGGTCGTTTGTATGGTTACCATCGTTCTAATGATATTTGCATGAGTGAAACCTTCCTTTCTTAATTTGCGCATCACTTTCTTTGCTTGTGCGTAATTGGTAAAATTACCCACTTGGCACATCCATCTTGGAGAATAAAAGTGAACGTAAATAGGTTCGGTTACTAATATTTCTTTGGCCTTTTGACCTAATTTTTCTGCTTCTTGGCGTGCCTTTCGAGTGTTACCACCTGAGTAAGCCAACACTCTAAAGCCTCTTACTTTCTTCACTCCCTTAGCTACACGCTTCATAACCATGTGCTTTGTTTCTGTTCCATCAACTGGGTCGATAATAGGTTTGCGCACTTTTTTTCTTACAAGTTTAGTGCGTTGATACGTTTCTCCCGATGAATTTGATGTAGGAGGCGCAATATAAGGCACAACTCGTTGTGTTCCAGGAGTTGTTACGTTTGGTTTTTTGATTGTTTGTTGTGGCTGTTGCGGTTTATTTTTATTTGTTTTAGCAGTTTTTTTGTTTCCATTCACCAATGCGTCTATATCCGAACTATGCGTAACAGTCACAGTTCCTTGTGCGCTAACAGCTAATGTGCTGAGCAGAACAACGACTATTGTGGTAAGGAATTTCTTCATTTGCTTTCAATTTATAAAATCCTACAAATCCAAAACTATTGTTTGGACTTGCAGGATTTATGTGATTTTATATTTTTATTTCTTCCAAGCATCAATGATACCCTTGAAATCAGCAGCCTTCAATGATGCGCCGCCAATCAAACCGCCATCAATATTTGGTTTAGAGAATAACTCTGGCGCATTGCTTGCCTTGCAGCTACCACCGTAAAGGATACTTGTTTCGGCTGCAATCTCTTTGCCATACTTGTCAGCAACGATAGAACGAATGTATGCCAACATCTCTTCAGCTTGATCAGCACTTGCAGTTTTGCCTGTACCGATAGCCCAAATTGGTTCGTAAGCAAGAATAATGTTCTTCCATTCAGCTTCTGAAAGATTGAAAATAGAATTTTCCAATTCTGCTTTTACTACTTCATTTTGCTTGTTAGCTTCACGTTCTTCAAGTGTTTCGCCACAGCAGAAAATAATTTTCAAACCATTTGCCAATGCCAATTGTACTTTTTCTTTCAATATTTCAGCTGTTTCGCCATAATATTGGCGGCGTTCAGAGTGTCCAAGAATGACATATTCTGCACCTGTACTCTTTACCATTGCTGCTGAAACTTCGCCTGTATAAGCACCTTTTTCCTTATCGGCACAGTTTTGAGCACCAAGTCCAACCAACTTCATATCCAACTCTTTAGCAATACTTGCTAAGTGGATAAACGGTGTGCAAATTACTACATCGCAATTTGGCTTGTCAGCTTTCAATGCGTCATTGATTTCTTTTGCCAATGCAATACCTTCTTGCAGGGTCTCGTTCATCTTCCAGTTACCTGCTACAATTTTCTTTCTCATTTGTCTTTTACGTTTTAAAAGTTGATATAGTTTATTCTTTTGTTCTTTATGAATGAGCCATTTTTCCTTTTCTTTTATCCATTCTTCACGTTTCTGCACCCATTTTGTCCAAGCCCAAAAGCGGTCGGCTATAATGAGCAAGATTAATGGCAACAGATAGCAAAGTACTATGGTCAGAATTTTCTTCCATGTATTACTTTCAGGCTCTCTACCTATACTCAATAATGAAAGCGGAGCATTCAGCTGTTCAATCTTTGGTATATCGTTGTGATTCCATTTGTTTATGATGGTTCCTTTGTACAATAATACCAATCCAGGATTGCTCCTTATGACGGTTTTCAATGTTGTTCCGTCGGTTGTATAGAAAGGATATTCCGCTCCAGTGATGTCTCGCCAATGCTTACGAGCCTTGTCTGTACTTGATGTTAGCCCATAAAAGTCGTAACCATATTCCTTTGCATACTCGTAAACGCCTTCAATATCGCCAAAATTTTTATCTTCTGCAACCTCTAAGAATGGCGCAATCAAGAGGAAAGTATAGCCGTCTTTGGTCAAGATTTGTTCGGTTATGTCTTCGCCCGTTGCTTCATTGGTGATTGAGAAATCGTGAATAGGCGGTTCATATCCTTGTTCTAATATTTCTTGTTTGGTATCTACAAACACCCAAGCACTGTCATTGTATGGATAATTATTCTCGTCGAATTCCTTTTGAACCCCATTTTTCGTGCAAATAAATGTTGTTTTATATTTTGTTTGCTTTGCTCCTTTGGGTATTTCCATGCCTTTTTTAATGTTCTGTCCGATGTAATAAGGACGAAAATCGAACAAAGGTAGGTGGTAAAGGCTCAATAATGATACAACAACGATGAATGCCATTGTGAAATAAGTGGCTATCCATTGGTTGATTTTCGATATAAATCGCACTTGATAAAGTGGTGAACGCATTACAATAATGGCTGCTCCGAGCAAAATCAAGTTCTTAATGAAGGTCTGACTATTGCTTAAATGTATGGCATCGCCAAAGCAACCGCAGTCTTGAATAGGATTTCCTATGGTGAGCCAAAGCGTTATCGCAGTCATGCCAAGCATTAAAACAAACGACAATTTGCTCACTAATCGGCGGCGAATTGCTAATAAAAGCAGCACTCCGAGTGTAAATTCCGCTCCAGAAAGTGCAATTGAGAGTATGAGTTGTATCCATTCTGGCACTCGTCCTGCTAACCCAGCAGCCTGCAAATAGTCGCCTATTTTATACTGCGTGCCGAGTGGGTCGATACTCTTGACGAATCCAGAGAAGATAAACGTAACAGCCAACAGTAAACGACAGATGTTTACTAAAACAGATTTCAGTTTATTCATGTAATTTTATTGCTCCAAAAACTGCGTAATTAATAATATCCATGTAGTTAGCATCGATACCTTCGCTTACCAAAGTATTGCCGTTTAAGTCTTCAATTTCCTTGATACGTTCAATCTTTGTAAGTATTAAGTCGGTGTAACTACTGACACGCATATCGCGCCAAGCCTCTCCGTAGTCGTGATTTTTCTTTAACATCAACTCGAATGTTTCCTTTGCATACTTTTCATAAAGCGCAATTGCCTCATCGGGCGTAATATCCACACTGTCTACAAAAGGCTTTTCTAACTGAATTAACCCAATGATACCATAGTTGATAAGGGCTATAAACTCTTGTCTAATGCCTTCACCAACACGGTTTTCACCTGTTATTTCAATAGAACGAATGCGTTTTGCTTTGATAAATAGCTGGTCGGTGAGCGACGACGGACGCAAAATGCGCCACGAAGCTCCATAATCGTGCAACTTTTTAGCAAAAAGCGTTTCACACTCGTTTAATATTCCTTTAAATTCCTGCTCGGTATTTATTATTTGCTCTGACATTGTGGAATCTTTCTTTTACATTGCAAAAATACTGAAAATATACGAATTGGCAAAACATTCCTTAATAATATATGTGAACTTCCTGTATTACACTGATTTCGTAGAACATTGTAGATTTTATCAAACAAAGAAACAGCTATAAGAACTTCAAAAATAGGGAGGCAATTATCTTTTTTTTATGAATTGCACCTTTTCTATCAATACAAATAGCACAAACTTCTATCCTCCCCCACCCTCTAACTTTTAAAAGCCCTTGTTTTGAACTAAAAAAGAGCCTATATTGCTCATCAAAATAGGCACTTTTAAATTCTTAATCTTTTTTACACAAAAAAAGCGGTGCCGCCCCACATAGGAGTAACACCGTTTTTATATCTATAAAATGCTTTTAATTAAAGCAAAGCCTTGAACTTTTCGTCTAATTTATCCTTTGATGCAGCACCAACGAACTTGTCAACTAACTCACCATTCTTAAAGAAAAGAATAGTTGGAATATTGCGTACACCGAAGTCGATAGCAATATCGTCGTTTTCTTCTACATCGCATTTACCAACAACGATTTTACCATCGTAATCGTTGGCAAGTTCTGAAATGATAGGACCTACCATTTTGCAAGGGCCACACCATGTTGCCCATAAATCAACTACCAATGGCAATTCGCCATTCTTATAACTCTCAAAGTTCGCGGTTGTAATTTCTACTTCCATTTCTTTTATTTTTTAATTAAACAATTACTTCTTTTTTGATAATTCTATCTTCAAATTTTGTGCCAAACTCTATTTTTGTCAATTGATAAAATAGTCCATCTCCTCTTCTGCGGCTATATAATCGAGCAGTTTTCGGTCGATATTAATGCCTTTTCCCTTGCTACGCAAAGTTACAAAGTCGTTTTCAGAAGTGTGCAATTGTATGTATAACTGCGTGTTACCTTCATTGCCGTCTAACAAAGTGGAGAGATTAGAAATGGTTTCATCGGTAACCTTACTTGCAGGTATGCTAATGGTAAACTTTTCTAATCGTTTTTCTTTCACATCATAAAGTTGTTGAACGTTTTGAACCTTTAACTCGTAACTTTCACTATTACGAAAACGAGGCTGACATTTTGCCGTTACAAAAATGGTATAATTTTCTTTCATTAACCCATTCCATCTTGCCCAATCATCGCCAAATAAGGCTAATTCGCCCGAACCTTCAAAGTCTTCAATGGTAACAAAGCCAAATGGTTTACCTGTTTTCTGAGAAAAACGCTCATTCACCGCCGTAATAATACCACCAAACGATATTTCTTCTCGTTTAGATAGTTCTGCCAAATCGGCACCCCGTCCTATTTCTTCGGTGTGCGTGTTGCAAAGGTGGTTCAAAATAACACTATATTCATCTAAAGGGTGGGCAGACAGATAGATACCAACCAATTCTCGTTCCTTATTCAGCTTTTCTATACTGGGCCAACGCTCGTTTTTTGCAGCCACAGGGCGTGCTATTTCTACCTCATCATCGCCTCCAAAAAGTGAGTTTTGCATAGAGGCTTTCTCTTGTTGGTACAATTGCGCATAGCGAACCAAAGCATCTAAGAACATAACACCTTTTGAAGTTACGCTAAAATAGTCCTCTCGTTGCAATTCAAAGCTATCGAAACCACCACTATAAGCCAGACTTTCGAAGGCTTTACGATTGACATTGCTAAGGTCGATGCGCTCTGCAAAATCGTAAATACTCTTATAAGGACCATTTTTTTCACGCTCTTTTACAATAGCAATGGCTGCTCCCGTACCCATTCCCTTAATGGCTGAAAGTCCAAAGCGTATTTCTCCTTTCTTATTCACACCAAAACCCATCATACTTTCATTGACATCAGGGCCTAAAGTTGATATTTTAAGGGATTTACATTCCTCCATTAACTTCGTAATTTCAGTAATCTGACTGAAACGACGTGTCATTAAGGCTGCCATAAACTCTGCAGGGTAGTGGGCTTTCAGGTAGGCTGTTTGATAAGCTACCCACGAATAACAAGTGGCATGCGACTTGTTAAAGGCATAACTGGCAAATTTTTCCCAGTCAGTCCATATCTTTTCCAATATCTTAGGGTCATGACCATTCTCCTGTCCTTGCTTTAAGAACTTCGGTTTCATTTGGTCTACAATGGCCTTTTTCTTCTTTCCCATCGCCTTACGCAACGCATCACTCTCGCCACGAGTAAAGTTTGCAAGCTGACGACTTAACAACATCACTTGCTCTTGATACACCGTTATACCATAAGTATCCTTCAAATACTTTTCCATACACGGTATATCGTAAGTCACCAAACTTGGGTCGTGTTTACGTTTGATAAAGTCTGGGATATAATCCATTGGTCCTGGACGATACAAAGCATTCATCGCAATGAGGTCTTCGAACACTGTTGGGTGCAATTCGCGCAAATATTTCTGCATACCAGGCGACTCAAATTGGAACGTTCCAATGGTTTGACCTTTCTGATAAAGTTGGTATGTCAATTCATCGTCAATAGGAATATTGTCAATATCGACAATATCGCCTGTTGTTTGCTTGATTACTTTGCAGGCTTCCTTAATCTCTGAGAGCGTTTTAAGCCCAAGGAAGTCCATTTTTATAAGCCCTGTTGTTTCAATAACGTGTCCATCGTATTGCGTAACAGGTACTTTTTGGTCAGGGAAATCAGGGTCTGTAGCTGTTGAAACAGGTACCCATTCGCTGATAGGATTACGACAAATAATAAATCCACAAGCATGAATACCAGTGCCACGCACCGTTCCTTCCAACATTTTAGCATACTTAATGGTGTTGCGTTCACGGTCGTCTTCGCTCACTTCAGCCTCTTGTAAGCGTGGGGTACAAGCTATTGCATTCTTCAAATTCATCTTCATTCCGTCTGGCAAACGCTCTGGAATGGCTTTACAAAGACTATTTGAAACATCTAAAGGCAATCCTTCTACGCGTGCAACGTCCTTAATAGAGTTTTTCGTTGCCATAGTAGAGTATGTAATAATGTGGGCGCAATTCTCTGGACCATACTTTTCCATTACCCATTGCAACACTTTTCCACGTCCGTCATCATCGAAGTCGGTATCAATATCAGGAAGATTTACACGGTCAGGGTTAAGAAAACGTTCGAACAGAAGGTCGTATTTCAGAGGGTCAATACGGGTGATTCCTAAACAATAAGCCACTACTGAACCAGCAGCAGAGCCACGTCCAGGTCCTACCATTACGTTTAATTCTGTTCGAGCAGCATTGATAAAATCTTGCACTATGAGGAAGTAGCCAGGAAAACCCATGGTTTTCATAACGTGTAACTCAAAGATTATGGCTTTTTCTACATCGTCTGGAATAGGGTCGCCATAGAGTTTTTTCGCACCATCGTGAGCTAATTTTGCCAAATAGTCGGCTTCAAACTTGATGCGATACATCTTTTCGTAACCTCCTAAACGCTTGATTACGGCTTCGCCTTCCTCTGGTGAGAGTTGATTTTCACCATGTTCGTCGGTTGTAAACTCGTCATACAACTGCTGTTCTGTAAACTTTTTACGCCATTCTTCCTCTGTTCCAAAGTCTTCAGGGATAGGGAAGAAAGGCATAATAGGACCATTATCAATACTATAAAACTCAACTTTTTCAAGAATTTCTATCGTGTTACTCAACACTTCGGGGAGGTCTTGGAACACTTCATTCATTTCTTCACGCGTTTTAAACCACTCTTGTTTAGAGTAGCGCATACGTGTTGGAGAATTCAAATCTTCTTGTGTTGAAAGACATAACAAGTGGTCATGAGCCTCAGCAGTTTCCTTATCTTCAAAGTGGCAGTCGTTTGTACAAATACATTTCACGCCAAATTCTTTTCCCAATTGCAACAAAACATGATTTACTTTTTGTTGTAATGGGAAGGCTTCTCTGTTGGCTTTTAGTGTAGGGTCTTTTACTTCATGACGTTGAAGTTCCAAATAAAAGTCATCGCCAAACACCTTTTTATACCATTGTACGGCTTCTTTTGCTCCTTCAATATCACCTCTCATAATATTACGAGGGACTTCTCCAGCTAAGCAAGCCGTTGAAACAATCAGCCCTTCATGATATTTTTCTAAATCTTCACGGTCGGTTCGTGGACGATAATAATAACCATCAACCCATGAACGCGACACCAATTTTATAAGATTCTTATAGCCCGTATAGTTTTTAGCCAATACAATAAGGTGGTAGCCCGAATTATCGTGCATTTCCTTTACCTTATCTTCCTTCCTACGTCTTGCCACATACATTTCACAACCAAAGATAGGCTTAAAAGGTTCTTCGCCATTTTTCTTTCGTTGCTTATTGATTGACGCACAATAATCAGAAAATTCTTTGATGCCAAACATAACGCCATGGTCGGTAATAGCCATACCTTTCATGCCATTTTTGATAGCCTTATCAACAAGATAAGGCACTTTTGACTGACCATCTAATATTGAATAATGTGTGTGAACGTGTAAATGTATGTAATCTTCCATTATTATTGCGTTTTGAGATTCAAAGATACAATCAAAAACTGACATATCCAAAAGAATAAGATTAAAAATTTGTGAGAATAATAAAAAATATTTATCTTTGCATTCGTATAATTATCTACTCCTAAAATGGGTAAAATAAAAAAGAAATTCAAGAAAATAAGATTGCATCACGAAGGCACAGACCAACTTCTTTATGGAGGTATAGGGGTTGGCTTAATATCTTTAATCCTATGGTTTGGCATTGATTCCAAAATTCCTTTTTGGATTTTTATAGCAATCTTTGGTACTATATATGGCATTGTATTAAATTTTTATCGCTGTCCAATTCGCTATTTTAGCCAAGAAGATACCGAAAAAATAGTTGTAGCACCTGCCGACGGACATATCGTAGTAATAGAAGAGGTGGACGAAAATAAGTATTTTCACGACCGTCGTATTATGGTTTCCATTTTTATGAGCCTTTGGAATGTTCATGCCAATTGGTTTCCAGTTGATGGAACAGTGAAATTCACAAAGCATTTTAATGGTAATTTCCATAAAGCATGGTTGCCAAAGGCAAGTGAAGAGAACGAACACGCTGACACAATTATTACAACTCCTGACGGAAAAGACATTCTTTGCCGCCAAATAGCTGGTGCTATGGCACGCCGTATTGTTACCTACGCAAAGGAAGGAGAGGAATGTTTCATTGATGAACACATGGGTTTCATCAAATTAGGTAGCCGTGTTGATGTTTTCTTGCCAATTGATTCTGAAATTTGCGTAAAGATGGGACAAACTACAACAGGCAACCAAACTGTTATTGCAAAACTTAAATAAGACTATATAAAGAGGTAATGACGTTTAAAAAGCATATTCCAAATACGATAACTTGCTGCAATCTTATTTCAGGTTGCATTGCTATTGCTTTTGCTTTTAGTGGCAATGCTGAAATGGCACTTGTTTGGATTGTTACAGGAGCTGTTTTCGATTTCTTTGATGGTATGTCAGCTCGACTTTTAAACGTAAGTTCGCCCATTGGCAAAGAACTTGATTCGTTGGCTGATGTCATTACTTTTGGCGTAGCACCTTCAACCATTTTGTTCAGCGAATTGAGCATCATGGACTATCCTACCCTACTTGAACCTTTGCGCCCAGCACTTCCTTTTGCAGCTTATATCATGGCTGCTTTTTCAGCTTTACGATTGGCAAAATTCAATTTAGACGAACGTCAAGCCTTAGGTTTTATAGGTTTGCCTACACCAGCTAACGCTTTATTTTGGAGTTCGCTTATTGTTGGTGGAGGTCAATGGATAGAAAACTATCCTTTAATGCTTTTCGTTCTCCTTGCTGGAATATTGGTTAGTTCGTGGCTATTAGTAGCCGAAATTCCAATGTTTGCACTCAAATTTAAGGAATGGAGTTGGAAAGGCAATCAAGTAAAGTATATATTTTTGGCAACTTGCGTTCCTTTGCTCTTGATTTTTGGCATTACTGCATTGTCAATCATCATTGCTTGGTACGTTCTTTTGTCTTACATTATAAAGAAGTAATATGTTTTTCCTAAAATTTATTTTCTTCATTTTTATAGTTTTCTTAGCCCTAATTCTTTGGGTGGCTTATACATTTTATAAGCAAATAACCCGTGTACGCCGCAGATTCAATCCTGAAGATTTAAAAGACGAAGTAAAAGTGGACGGGAATACCATCATCGACCATCGCCAAAAGCAAGAGCGCAAACCAGTTATTGCCGACGATGAAGGCGAATATGTCGATTTTACAGAGTCGGATACAACAAAATAACGCATACGAAAAGCCCAACAAGATAGTTTCATGCAAACGCTTGTTAGGCTTTTTTGTTTTTCTTCCTTCGCTTTCTGAGTGTAAAATAGCTAACTTTTAGCAAGTAATGATACTTTGTAGGGGCGTGATTTATCACGTTCCTCTTAGTAAATGTTAGGGTGTTAGGAACGTGATAAATCACGCCCCTACAAAGTATCATTGTTTGCTTGAAATTAATTTATTCTTATTTGTAATTTCTTTGCCTCTCTCCGACTTAATAAAATCATGTTCTTTTATTGTTCTTTTTCGTTAAAATTTCAGGAAATTTAAAACAATCTTATAACTATTTAAAAATCAGCATATTACATATTAGTTTTTTAAACCCTTTGTTTTGCGTTTCAAAACAATAGGTTTTGGACCTTGAAACAATAGGTTTTGAAGGTCAAAACAATGGGTTTAAAAATGGGCTAAAATAGCGTTTGTTCTAAATTCCATAAATTTCGGATACCTAATAATGTAGACTTGTAAGGGAAAACTACATATTCAAAACAGAAAAATACAGCATGACAAAATTAAATAATCGTGTTTTAAAACCTTAATAGTATTGTTTTAAAAACAAAATAGGCAATAATATCATTAAAGCGTAGTTGTTTTAGCGTTACTTTTTACAAATCATTATCTATTCTAAAATCATAAATTTTGAGTATTGCCATAATGTTCCCATTATAGTAATTTTGCAATTCTAAATGAGTGAATTAGCTACAGAGGTTATAATGACACTAAGAAATCGAACGAACAAGTATGGTTTTCTCGCCATATCTTCTCTCTTTTTGAGTCTTTCCTGTTTTGCACAAACAGGCAAAGACACACTTTCTGTACGCGAAGAAACACTCGATGAGGTTGTCGTTACAGGCTATGTTAATAAACCAAAGGAAATATATACAGGTTCGGTTTTTACCATTGATAGCAAAACACTCAAGAGTCAGGTCAATACAAACCTATTAGAACTGATAAAAAACAATGTTCCTGGTTTTGAATTAACACCTAATAATAACTTTGGAGCTGACCCTAACAAGTTGCCCGATATGGTAATTCGTGGGCGAAGCAGCTTTATTGAGGGCGACCGCACTAATCTTCCACTGTTCATTCTTGATGGTGTAGAAGTTGATGTGCGTGTAGTTTTCAATTTGAAACCCTCTACCATTTCTCAAATATCGGTTTTAAAAGATGCGGCAGCCACAACCTATTATGGTTCAAAAGCAGCCAATGGTGTCATTGTCATAACCTCTTTGCCTACTCGCATCGGCAAATTAGATGTCGATTATACCAATCGTTTTCAAATAAGTGTAGCCGATTTATCGGATTATAACCTCCTCAATGCAGCCGAAAAGTTAGAGTTTGAGCGCAAAGCTGGCTTGTACGGCAATTTCACAGGTAGCAGCGATATAGACGTAAAACGCCAAAAAGATTATTACGAAAAGTTGGATAGAGTAAAGGCAGGCATCAATACAAATTGGCTGAAAATACCTTTGCGCACAGGATTGACACAAACCCACAACGTGAACGTTATGGGTGGTACGCCACTTTTCCGCTATACGCTCATGGCAGGTATTAACGATGTGCGAGGCGTTATGGACAAAAGCGACCGCCGAGATGCTTCCGTTAGAGTGAATTTAACCTACGGCGATTTCTCAAAATTATTCTTGCAATACACAGCACGCATAGAAAGTGGACAAAGCCATGACGTTCCTTACGGAAGTTTTGCCGATTATGCCCAATTAAATCCTTATGATGCGCCTTACAATAACCACGGCGAACTCAATACGGAATTGGCTTTTGGCATGGCTAATCCCATTTACGAAAAGACCCTTTCCAGCTATATTGAACAGAAAAGCAGAGTAATTTCCAACAGTGCTAAACTGCGTTGGAACGTTGTAAAACATTTGCGTTTGGAAGGAACAATAGCTTTGACCCAAACACAAAACGATAACGAAACATTCTTTTCGCCACGCTCCGTAAAATTTAATTATACCGACAAGGCAAAACGTGGAAGTTTTGACATTCTGCACAGCAATGCTACTGATTTTTCTGCCAATGCTTTTGCAGTTTGGTCAAAGGCTTTTAAGGCTCATCAAGTAATTGCTACATTGGGATTGAACCTTCAAGCAACTGAAAATGAAAGCAATGGCTTTACGGCAATAGGCATACTTTCCGACAAAATAGACCATGCTTCGCAAGCAGCAGCCTTTGCCGAAGGCAGCACACCAAAGGGTGGAAAAGACAAAGCGAGAATGTTTGGCGGCTATTTGAATGTGCAATATATCTTTGAAAACAAATATTTTATTGACGCATCGTTCCGCCGTGAAGGTTCGTCAAAGTTTGGAACATCAGAGCGTTACGCCCCTTTTAGCATGATAGCCTTAGGTTGGAATTTACACAAAGAGCGTTTTTTGGAGAATACACCCATTAACTTACTGAAAATCAGAACCAGTATTGGCACTGTGGGCAATGTTAGTTTCAGTCCGTATCAAGCCCAATTAGCCTACCGCTACCACGCCAATTACATTTATAACAATGAAATTGGAGCTATGCCTGTGGCTTTGGTTAATCCAAATTTGAAATGGGAACGCACCACAAAAGCCAATTTCGGATTAGACTTTAGTTTGTTTGCCGACCGCCTTAGTGGGTCTTTCGATATTTATAAGAATACAACCAACAATTTGGTAATGACCGTTTCTAAACCGCTGCATACAGGTTTTGCCAATGCAAAAGAAAACTTAGGGCAAATACGCAATAGTGGTTACGAGTTGTCTTTGCGTGGTAGAATCATAGATGGTAAGTTTTGGGGACTGAACGCATACGTTACGGCAAGCCACAACCGCAACCGCATTGTGAAAATAAGCGATTATTTAAGAAATCAGAATGCAGAAAACGCAAAGCAATCTAACAAATTGCCTGTTGCTATATATGCTGAAGGCGAGTCGCTTACAGCCTTAAAGGTAATGCGTTCGGCTGGTATCAATCCTGCAAATGGAAAAGAAATATTTGTTGTGAAAGACGGAAAGCAAACCTATACTTACAGTTATAACGACCGAATTGTAGTTGGCGACCTAACTCCAACCCTGCAAGGCGCATTCGGTTTGGCTGCCAATGCTGGCAATTTCAGTCTGTCGGTATCGTTTACCTATCGTTTAGGAGCTACCATTTACAACGCAACATTGGCAAACAAGGTGGAAGGCATCAATCCAATGCACAATGTAGACCGAAGAGCGTTCTACAATCGTTGGCAAACTCCTGGCGACAACGCACTTTATAAGCATATTGCAGCGCAAGAGATAACCCCTCCTACATCACGATTTGTTAAGAAAGAGTACGCCTTAGACGGCACATCGCTCATGTTGGGCTATGATGTTCCAAATGGTTTGTGCCAGTTGCTTCATATACAATATGCTCGTTTAACTTTTTCGATGGGACAATTCTTGCACCTATCCACCATAAAGCGCGAACGAGGGTTGGCTTATCCGTTTGCAAATATCTATGAATTAGGACTTAATATTAAAATTTAAGGCATGAAATCGATTAAATTTTTCTTCATAATAAGTCTGCTTACATTTACTATTTCAGCGTGCAATTTCGTTGAAATAGATACCCCTGGACTCATCAATGATAAGCAAATGTTTGACGATGAGCAAGGTGCAAAAGATGCGCTTACAGGTATTTACGCCACACTTACCAAACCCGAACTCTATGGAAATAGTCTTTCGTTTGGTTTTGTAGACGAGATAGCACAGTTGTATTACAACGACCACGAGGCGGCTACGACTACCATACTTGCAAAAACCTACAATTTGCAATATGAGGACAAAGATGTAAGAAAACGAATTGACCAGATTTGGGCAACGGCTTATTATAATATTTATGCAATTAATAGTCTTTTGGAACACATAAAGGGAAAGACAACCCCCAAAATGAGCAGTTACAGAGCGCAAGCCCTAACGCTTAGGGCTATGTTGCATTTCGATTTGCTCCGCCTTTTTGCACCCAATATCACTGAACCCAACGCATTGGGTATTCCGTATGTAACGAAAGCAAGCAATCAGGCAAGTGAAAGAAAAACAGTGAAAGCGTGTTATGAAAACATTATGGGCGACCTTGATGAGGCGAAAAAAGAGTTTTTAGCCAATGAACAGCCCGATAGTAAAAACGTTTACATAACCCTCGATGCGGTAAAAGCATTGCAAGCGCGTGTGGCTCTATGGGGAAACGACATGGAAAAGGCAGAAACATTGGCTAAAGAGGTAATAAATGGAAAGTATAAGTTGGTGAAAGAAAATAATGTATTGCAACTTTTCATGGGCTACGATGCTCAAACAGAGTGTATTTGGGTGTTGAATGCACCTAAAATGTACATCTATGTGCGCCAATTATTCTTTCCTGACCATAGCACACCCACCTGCAATATGGTAAGACAGAACTACAAGCGTTTATTTAAAACTGAGACTTTCTCAACCGTAAATAACGATTACCGCTATCAAGCCTATTTCGCGGCAACCAATTGGGGCAGACCTGTTACGGCATTTACCAAACTTTACGATAAAGATTACGAGGAAAACCACCAATGGAAGTCGAACAGAATCCCTGGAATCAATATATTTCGATTGCCTGAAATGTATTATATTTTGGCTGAAGCGGTGTACAATAAAGATAAGCAAGGGTCGCTCAACGCTATCAATACAGTTATTACGGCTCGTGGCTTGCAACCTATTGGTATGGAAGAAATTAGTACAAAAGAGCGTTTTCAACGTTGGATTGCTGACGAAATTACAAGAGAATATTGGGGAGAAGGACAAATTTTCTTTACCAACAAACGCTTATGGCGCAACATGGAAGGACTAAATGGCAAGCGCATAGAAGCCAATAACGAAACTTACGTCCTACCATTGCCTGAAAGTGAGAAAGGTTTGGAGAAATGAAAAATAAGGAAAAAGTTATGAAACAAATATCTTCAATCATTCTTTTGTTGTTCTCGCTATGGGCAATAGTGGGTTGTTCGTCCGATTTTATTGAGCCCACTAAAAGCGGAATATGCTTTGAAAAGTCTACATACAAAGTAGCTTTGGGCAGTTTGCCGTATGCTATAACCGATTCAACAGTGAGTGTTCTTGTTGAAACAATAGGCGAATTGCAGTCGGAAGAACGTTTCTATAAGTTGCAAATCATTGATACTGCAACCACGGTAATAGCCAATTTGCATTACAATCAATTCGATTTGAACCGAAAAATAAAGTCTAATGCAACCCACGATACACTGAAAATTAAGATAAATCGTCGTGCTTTAGACGACCATTCCGACTATGTTTTAACGCTCGGTATTGACGAATCATCGCCATTGCAGCCACAAATTTTAGAACGAAGCCTTACTAAAATTGTTTTCAACAATCGTTTAGATATGCCAATTTGGTGGACATCGGTGGCTTATTGGTTGGGAGAATACGATGTAAGGAAATACCAAAAATTCATAGAATATAATGGTAATCCTGTTACAAAGGAACAGTTTGAGAGTCGAAAATACGAATACTTGCGCATTTTTAAACGAGTAAAAGACTATTTTGATGCCCACCCTGAAGAAGGAATAACCTTTCCTGATGTAGTATGGGAGGTGTAAAAATATGATAAAATCGATTGAACCATAAAGGAAAAAATAGAAACAAATTAATAGAAACAAATAAAATGAAAAAACTAAAGAACATCTACTTGTTGCTCATAGCGGTGTTATTGATGACTGCTTGTTCTGAAAACAAGTTGGACGACATTGTTCCACAACCTGAAAAGAAGGAAGGAAAATTAACCAATGTTGAAGGTATTGAAAAGGCATACAGCCTAAAACAAGGGGCAATATTGCAGATTAAACCCAATGTAAAGTTTGATAGCGAACAAAAACAACAACTTACTTATGAGTGGAACATTAATCACGAGAAAGTAAGCAATGACGAAACCCTCCATTATACTTGCTCAAAGTTGGGCGAATTTCCATGCTTTTTAAAAGTAACTGCTGCCGACGGAACGGCAAAAATCATAGAGTTTAAACTCTTTGTTTATTCAGATTACAACCGTGGATTGCTCTTATTTACCGAAGGAGAGCAAGGAGCAGAACTTGCTTATAAGGCTTTAGATATTCAAAACATACCAATGGCAACCAACGTTTTTAAGCAAAGCAACCCTAATCTTATGTTGGGAACAACGCCGTTGGCACTCTGTTGGACTGGAGAAGGTATCACAAATCCAAATAATATCAACGATTTTGAAGGATTAAACGTTGTAGTTAGTACCGATAATCCACGAAAAGTTTACTTGCTCGACCCTAATACGCTTGAGGTTAAAACCGAAATTGTGTATGACGGAAAAGGCGAATTTTATCCAAACTTTGCTTTTGCACCATTTGGAGGACAAAATTTCCGTTGGAATCCAGACTTTAATGTTATCTATTTTATTGGGAATGGAAGAGACTACATGATGACTTTAGACCACCATTTCCTCGAAGGAAGAGCAAACCACCAACTCCCTAAAGGCGTGAGAATAGCCGATTTAGCTTGTTCTATAATTCCTTTGCCAACCGATATGGTACGCATTCATTTTGATTTAAACTCAAAACGCTTACTTTATGTTGCTGGTTTGGGTGGTACAGCCTTAGGAAATTTAGTTTGCGATGTTACGCCAATGGCTTTACTTCCTTGCGATGGAGTTTATGCAAACGAATTAGCCGACCATCGTTATGAGCCTCGCCACTTCTTGTTTGTAGGATATACAAGCACAGGAGAGGTTAATATTTACCGCTTATCGCCAAAGGCTTTGAAGGGAGAAGAGACGGTTTTAACCAATATTTCAGCTAATGGAAATATCAAGGCAAATGATGCCATTGGTGTAAATCCTACAAAACCAATCATGTATTATGGCAATGAAAATGGTAAAATCTTCGCTTTCAACTACGAAGCTCAGAACTTTAGCAATAAACCTTATATAGAGTTAGGGGAAAATTTTGTGATTAAGCAAATCATTTTCAATCCGTATAATTCCAACGAAATGTATGTTGCAGCCGAAAATAAGAAAGCTCCTGCCCATGCGTGTGCCTCAGTTTTCATTATCAATGCTACAAATAAAGAGGGTGGAAAAGTAGTAGAAGCCGACCATCATGTGGGTGGGAAAATTCGCAGAATGGTGTTTAAAGGTAACGGACAAGAAAATTTAGACCGAAAGTAATAACGAAAATAGCTGAAAGTAATAATCAAAAAAGTAATAAAACAAATAAAAAGAAATGATGAAACTAATTTACAGATGTTCATTTGTTGCTTTATTTGCATTTGCAGCCTTATTGGTGAGTTGCAGTAAAGACAATGATGATATTAAATCAACACCCAAAGAAGAACAAAAAGAACCTGAGAAGTTTGCGAAATTGAAACTCTCTACAACCCAATTAACAATACAATTGGGCAACAAAGCAACCATAAATATACTTGAAGGCAGTGGCGATTATAATTGCCAAATGGCTGATACAAAGGTGGCAACGGCAGTTTTAGAAAATAATATAATTACGATTAATTCGATTGCCATTGGAAAATCCAACTTGATAGTTACCGATAAGAAGAGCAACGAGCAAGTGAAAGTTGAAATATCAGTAACAGAAGCTGCTACACCAATGCCTGATGGCGTTATTGTTAAAGACCATATTTTGTACAAATGGCCACAAGAATTAGTGCCTGCTGACGGCAAAATTATTCTTGAAGAAGGTATTGTGGGGATTGAATGTGAAGCCTTTAGAGAATCTCCAGTGCGTGAAGTTGTATTCCCTTCTACACTAAAATTCATTAGAAAGCATGCTTTCATTTATTGTAATGATTTGAAAAAAGCCATATTACCTGCCCATTTAGAAACTCTTGGCGAAGGTGCTTTCCTCCAATGCCATGCCCTTGAGGAGGTAAGTGTGCCTCAATCAGTGAAAGAAATCAAACAAAATATATTTGCTTATTGCGACCAACTTCACAAAGTAACTTTAGAAGAAGGACTTGAAACAATAGGAGAAAGTATGTTTTATGGTTGTAAAGCATTGACAGAAATAAAATTGCCTGTATCTTTAAGGCAAATTCAGAACAACGCATT
>QWBY01000669.1_pt1 | contig 24860 bp, 20 predicted proteins | sample 1972471 | NCBI WGS metagenome assembly QWBY01 (sample SAMN09866722, study PRJNA288562) | Human gut metagenome isolate term6_stool, whole genome shotgun sequencing... | reverse complement strand
AAGATATTTAGAAACCATCGGAGCAAAGCTTATAACCACCAAGGTTGGCGACAGATATATCTTGGAAGAACTTAGAAGAATAGGTGGAGTCCTAGGCGGAGAACAATCAGGCCATGTGATCTTTTTAGATTATAACACCACAGGGGACGGACTTGGAACTGGACTATTCCTTCTCGAAGCTATGAAGAATATGAATATGAAAATGTCTGAGCTAAACGACCTTATGGTTTCATATCCACAAGTATTAGAAAATGCAAGAGTTAGAAACGAACTCAAATATAAATATGAAGAACACGAAGAAATTGTAGATAAGATTAAAGAAATCGAAGAAAAATTAAAAGGTGAAGGCAGAGTTGTCATAAGGACATCTGGCACAGAACCTGTAATTAGAGTTATGATTGAAGGACAAGACAAAGAAGTAATAGGAGAGTACGCAAGAGAGTTAAGAGCTCTTATTGAAAGCAAGCTCAGTTAGGAGGAAGTATGGTAGGAATAGTAGTAGATTCATGTTGCGACCTAACAAAAGAACTTATAGATAAATACAATGTGGCGGTCGTACCATTTAAAATGACGATAGACTACAAAGAATATGTAGACGATGAGAGTCTGGATATAGATGAATTTTTGACTAACATGCAAAATTCTAAAAATAGTGTAACTACATCCTGTCCATCACCTTTAGAATATAAAGAGGCTATTCTTTCTAGGAATGCAGATGAGGTATTTGTAATTACAATTTCAAGCAAACTCTCAGGATCATATAACTCTGCAATGGTTGCAAAACATACGATAGAAGAAGAAAGAGGAGACATAAAGATCCATGTAATAGACTCTCTATCAGCAGGAGCAGGGGAAGTGGCGATATTTTTAAAACTCGTCGAATTAAAAGATAAATTTTCTTTTGGAGATTTGGTAGAAAAGATAGAAGCGGCAAAAGATAATATGAAGCTATACTTCATTCTTGATAAATTTGACAATTTAGTTAAAAACGGAAGAATGCGTAAAGTTGCAAGTAAAGTTGCAGGAGCATTAAATATTAGACCACTTATGCATGGAGTAAATGGCGAAATAGAAATTCTACAAATCAATAGAGGATTTAAAAAATCTCTAATACACCTAACTAAGAATATCGGAGAAGTCTTCGATGACTTAGAAGATAGAATTATAGTTGGTGTTGGAGTTTATGCAGAAGATAGATCAATGTTTCTAAAAGAAAAACTTAAAGAAATGTATAATTTTACAAATTATAAATATTTCAAAGGAAAGGGACTTACTACCACCTATGCCAATGAAGGTGGAATAATAGTGGCGATAATTTAATAGTAAATACAAAGCGGCCTTAGGTCGATTTTTGTAATTTGAAATTCTCGTATAGTTAACTGAACTTATCTTTTTTAAGTTTTGGGATTTAGCTTGTAGGAGGGTGATTTTTATTTATATTAAAGAAAAAAGCGACTTTTCAGCCGCTTTTATTTTTTTAAATAATCAATCAAAATCGTTTTTTAAAATCCTATCTTCCACAGAATATTCATTGTCCAAAATCTCCACTTCATATTCCTCGTTAAACATAGGGGAAGATAAGAGATAATCACCAGTAGTTGTGCCTCAAGTGGATCCCAGAAAAAAATTAAAATATCAATTTTTGAATCAGAAATTTTTGCCCCAAGCTGTAAATCGCCACCAAGTGGACCAGAGACAAGCCTCTTTACATCAAGAGAAGTCTCGCGAGAAATCAGTGCAGCAGTTGTTCCTGTTCCGATAAGATTATGACCTTTAAGCTTTTCTTCATGCTTTTTTACCCAATCCAAAAGTTCTTTTTTTTGGTGGTCGTGGGCAACTAGGGCAATATTTTTCTTTTTATTCACTTTAATCTTTTTAACTTCCATATGCACCTCGTTTTTAAAATCTTAACTAAGTTATTTCTTAAACATATTTTATCAAAGATCGAAATACTTGCATAGGTTTTTAGATATACTGAAGATCATGAGAATGTAAAAGTTTGAATAAATGCGAAGAGCTGAATGTGTTTTATTTTGAAGAAAAAAGAATAGAGAAGTTTTCCTATAGTTCTTTCAAATTTGAATTAAATTTTTTTGCTTTATAACAAACTTTATTGCCTTTTGTATTTTTCTCTGCACTCATATATAATTTTCTTATATATATTGCAGAAAACTCTTGCAATAAATTAAATATTTTGGAGGATTTATGAAAAAGAAATTTATTTTGGGACTAAGTTTAATCGCGATTTCAATTCCAAGCCTTGTGTTTGCAAATTCTGACATTGGGATTTGGATGAAGGGTGAAATTATTAAATCTGATGTGGCGCCATTTATTTTTGAAAATAGAACTATGGTTCCCATAAGAGTCATCTCAGAAAACCTGGGCAAGGAAGTTATTTGGAATGGGGAAGAACAAAAAGTTATCATAAAGGACAAAAAGGGAAATGAACTTTCTCTTGTAATCAATGAAAAATTTATGAAAGATATTTCCAGTGATGTAAATAGGAAGATAGAACTTGATGCTCCAGCTATTATAAAAAATAACAGGACATTTGTGCCAATAAGGGCAATCGCTGAAGCTTTTGGTGAAAAAGTTGACTGGGATAATGACAAGAGAATTGTTGTAATTGGTGAAAATTATGATTCTAATAAGATAAGTGATGCTGACCAAAAGAAGGAAGATCCGAAAAAAGTCTTGGACCCACTGGGACTAGATTATTTATACGACAAGGACATGATGGGTAAGACTGATGAAGAAAAGGCAAAATACGAAGAAAAAATGAGAGATATGCCTTCAAAAGTTTTTAAAGGACACAAAAATTCTGAAGTTGAAGCATGTCTTGCATGGTTATCATTTGCCAAGGCTGGAGAATTTTATGGACCTGAATTAAATAAGGATCCGCTTCTAAACCCAAGTAAGGATAAGCTTTATATAAACGTGACTAGAAGAGGGAAATCTATGTCAGGCTTTGACGATTATGACAAGGAAGAATATTACCAAAGAAATATTATGGGTTTAAGTTCTGGCCCATCAATGGCAGAACTTGAACATTTTGACTATTATTTAAACTTTGACGGGACCTTTAATTATTTTAGGCTTCCACTACACTATCATGGCGATGCTCCAGAAATGTTAGAGGAAGTTAAGGATATTATCTCTAAGCCAAAGAAGATAGAGTTTATAAAGGCTGATAAAAAAGATATTGAAAGAGTTTTAAAAACGATAAATTAATTATTTTAAAATAAAAAAACCGGCAGGGAATAATTTCTGCCGGTAATTTTTTTAAATTAAATTAATAGTTCTTTACAAATTCGTAAAGTGATTTAACTGGAACTCCTGTTGCTCCTTTTGGTAGGTAGCCCTTTTGTGAGTCGCCAAATGCTGGACCTGCTATATCTAGGTGAACCCATGGTCTTTCTTCTACGAAGTTTTCTAAGAATAGTCCTGCTGTGATGGATCCGCCGCCACCTGGAACTGTGTTTAGTAGGTCAGAAATAGTTCCTTTTACTGATTCTCTATGAACTTCGAAGGTTGGCCATCTCCAAACTAGCTCGCCAGATTTTTCGAAAGCTTCTGCAATCTTACCATAGTTTTCGTCGCAGTTAGAAACTGAACCTGTGGTGTACATTCCAAGTCCAACGATACATGCTCCTGTAAGTGTTGCTAAATCAACTATAACTTTTCCGTCGTACTTGGTAGCTGCATAGTAAAGTGCATCAGCAAGGGTAAGTCTTCCTTCTGCGTCAGTGTTTCCAACTTCTATAGTAAGACCCTTCATTGAGCCAATGATGTCGCCGTTTTTATAAGCGTTACCTGAAATTAAGTTTTCGCAAGCTGCTACTATTCCAACTACGTTCTTCTTAACTTTATTCTTTGCAATGGCATGGATTGCTCCTATTACTGCTGCTGATCCACCCATGTCTGATTTCATACTTGCCATTGAATCTGCAGGTTTTATCGCATATCCACCTGCGTCGTAGGTAAGTCCTTTTCCTACTAGCATGATTGGCTTTTCGTCTGCAACTGGAAGATATTCCATGATTATAAATTTAGGCTCTTTTTCTGATCCTCTTGCAACTTGTAGGAATGCTTCCATGTTTAGTGCTTCGATTTCAGATTTTCCTAAAACTTTTACATTTACACCTAGATTTCCTAGATCTTCTTTTGCAAAGTTTGCTAGTACTTCTGGGTACATGTCGTTTGCTGGTGTGTTTACTAGATCTCTAGTTACAAACACCCCTTCAAGCACGTTTTTGTACTCTGAAACTATGTTTTCTAAACCTTCAGCGCCTTCGATAAATACTGTAGTTTCTCTTTCATCTTCGTCTTTCTTTAGATATTTATCAAATTTGTATGTTGCTTGTAGTGCACCTTCAACTAGTACTTTAAGCACGTCTTCTTTTGCAAAAGATGCAACTTTCGCAAGTTTAAATACCATGTCTTTCTTTATTTCTATAACTTTTTTGGTTCCTGCATAGATTGCACGTCTTAGGTGGTCAAGGTTTTCTTCTTTTCCAATGCCTACGAAGATTCTTTCGTTCTTGCCTGGTCCAAGAATGGTTAGGATATTTCCAAGTTTTGGGCTAAAAGAATCCTTTAAGTAGCCAAGAGTTTCATCACATACATTTAAACCTTCAAAGCTTTCTGGAACAAGGATTAGTTCTACTCCTTTTCCACTTTCAATTTTAAAATTCATTTCTCTCCTTCTTTCTTTAAATTGTCATCTGTTTAAGTATATCAAATATATTTCATCTATTCTATCTATTTCATGTCTATATTACCAATAAAAAATGGTAGCAAGTAATTCTTACTACCATAATTAATTTATTTATTTTCTACCTTTTCTACGACTTCTTTTAGTGCGTCGATGATCTCTATATGTTGAGGACAGACTGATTCACAGTTTCCACATTCTATACATTCTGATGCCTTGCCATTTTGTCTTGTTGCCAAGTCGTAATTGTGCTCGAAGTTTGCAGTTTCATACATCTTCTTTTGATTTAGTATGGAAATCATACTTGGAATCAAAATATTTTGTGGACAGCCTTCGAGGCAGTATTCGCAGGTTGTGCAAGGAATTATATCAATGGCATTTAGAATTTCTATGACTTTATCTATTGCTTCCATCTCTTTGTCATTTATTTTTTTGAAGTCCTCCATGTATGCCACGTTGTCCTTCATTTCATCTAGACTAGACATGCCAGATAAAACCATTCTAACTCCGTCAAAGGATGAGGCGAATCTGATTGCGTAGCTTGCCATTGAACCACCGTTTAGATCTTCTATGATATTTCTAGCGTCTTTAGGTAGGTTTGCGAGTTTGCCACCTTTTACTGGTTCCATGATAATTATGTCCTTTTTGTACTTTCTACATATATCGTAGCAAGCTTTGGACTGTACAATCTTGTCGTTAAAGTCGATATAGTTAAATTGAATTTGAACCATTTCGATCTCTTCATGTTCCTTTAGGATTTTTTCTAGAAGTTCTGCACTATCATGGAAGGATATTCCAATATGTTTTATAAATCCTCTTTCCTTTAGGGATTTAACCACTTCAAATGCGCCACATTTTACATACTTATCATAGTTATTCTTGGTAACGGAGTGGATTAGGTAGTTGTCAAAATATTCAACGCCACAGGTCTTTAGTTGATTCATAAAGAATGGTTCGATATCTTCCTTCTTATCAATATACATGGCGGTAAGTTTATTCGTCAAAATATATTCATCTCTACTATGTCTTGATGAAAGACATTTATTAACTGCGACTTCAGAGAAAGTTTGGTGGTAACCGTGGGCTGTGTCGAAGTAGTTGAATCCGTGATCCAAGAAATAGTCCACCATCTCACTTACCTTATCATACACTATTTCTTCTTTTCCATCCTTCTCAACTTTTGGAAGTCTCATCATCCCAAACCCGAGAAGCTTGTTTCCAAAATTAATACTCATATTTACACCTCTTATTTATATCTTTAAATTAATTGTAACATGTAAAAATTTTTCTTGCCAAAGAAATGGTTTTTATACTAAAGATTTAAAAAATATAATTAAAATCTATTGACATACTAGAAATAAAATTAGATAATATATATAAACATATGAACAAGCATTCATATAAAGATTTGTTCTACTCAGTTTGATGAACACAAAAAAATATTTTAAAATAATTAAAGGAGGAGGATTTATGAAGACAAAATTTATTTTAAAAGGTTTAAATTGCGCGAACTGTAGCGCGAAGATCGTCGACGATATCAAAAAATATGAAGGGATAAAGGACGTAAATTACGACCTTGTAAATCAAATGCTATACGTAGAGCATGAAAAAACTCCCGACCTTAAAAATAAAGTTAAAAGATCTGTGGATAAATTTGAAGAGGGAATAGAGGTTTTGTCCACTGAAGATGAAGCCAAGGAAGTCTTTGAAGACGATGACGAAAAAAAGGTTTTCAAAAAGAAGCTGCTTGTCTATTCATTCATTCTTTTGATGCTCATACTAAATCATTTTGTAGATTATAATTTGAATATTAAAAAGGGCGTCTACTTAGTTCTCTTTATTATAGTGGGATACGACGTAGTAATTTCTGCTGTTAAGAATATTTTAAAGGGACAACTCTTTGACGAACAGTTCCTTATGACCATAGCCACATTTGCAGCCATTGCCATAGGAGAGTATCCTGAAGCAGTTGCAGTTATGTTATTCTACTCTGTTGGGGAACTTCTACAAGATATGGCGCTCGACAATTCGAGAAAGAATATCAAATCTGCTTTGGAAATCAAACCTGATTTCGCAAATGTTCTTGATGATAAGGGTAATTTGATTCTCTACAAGCCAGAAGATGTAGAAGTAGGTCAAATAATTTTAGTTAAGCCAGGAGAAAAAGTACCTCTTGACGGTGTGGTGGTAGAAGGCGAATCATTTTTAGATACATCTGTATTAACTGGAGAATCAGTGCCTATTAAAGCTACCGTTGGCGAAGAACTAAAGAGTGGTTCTATCAATAAATCTCATGCAATCAAGATGAAGGTAACTAAAGAATACTCTGAAGGAGCGGTTGCAAAGATCATAGACATGGTTGAAAATGCCAGTCAAAGAAAGGCAAATGTAGAAAAGAGCATTACCAAATTTTCAAAAGTTTACACTCCGATTGTCTGTGCTATTGCAGCTTTACTCGTAATAATGGGACCTTCTCTATTTAAGATTGAACTTAAAGAAGCGATCTACAGAGCTTGTGTATTCTTAGTTATATCTTGCCCATGTGCATTTATAATTTCTGTTCCTCTAGGAATCTTCGGAGGAATAGGTGCCGCTTCAAAAAACGGTGTCTTTGTTAAAGGTGGTAACTACTTGGAATCTCTAAAGGATGTTGGAGTGTTTGTATTTGATAAGACAGGTACCATCACAAAAGGAGTATTTGAAGTTTCAGAAGTGAAATCTTACGAAGGATTTAGCGAAGAAGATGTAGTAGAGATAGCTGCTGCTGGAGAAATGTCAAGCAACCATCCAATAGCTAAGGCGATTGTAAGAAAGAGCAAAAATAGAATAAATATCAACGATGTAGTAGATTTTGAAGAAATCCCAGGCAAGGGAATAAAATATAACTTGGAAGGCAAAGAAGTACTGGTTGGAAATAATAAAATCGTAGATGCAGAAGAAGTTGAAGGTACAAATATATTTGTAAGCTATGACAAGAAATTAATCGGCGAGATCACAGTTTCAGATATAATTAAACCGGAAGCCAAAGAATTCATCTCCCAGTTAAAAGAAAACAATATAAAGACCTACATGCTTTCAGGAGACGAAAAGACAGTAACAGAAAATATCGCAAAAGAAGTTGGAATCGATCATGCAATAGGAGGTCTACTTCCAGAGGATAAGGTAAGTGAACTTCAAAAGATAAAAGAAAAAGAGAAGAGCCTCGTTTCGTTTGTCGGAGATGGAGTAAACGACAGCCCTGTAATAGCCATATCAGACATAGGAATTTCAATGGGTATGACTGGATCAGACATTGCAGTGGAAGCCTCTGACATAGTAATCTTAAAGGACAATTTAAATAAAATATTAGACGGAATTAAGATTTCAAAGAACACAGTTAAAATTGTAAATCAAAATATATTCTTCGCTCTTGGAGTAAAAGTTTTAGTACTTATACTTGCAGGATTTGGCCATGCTTCAATATGGCTTGGAGTCTTTGCAGATGTAGGAGTAGCTCTACTATCAGTTCTAAACGCACTAAGAGCATTAAAACCAAAACTATCTTAATAAAATAAATTTCACCTATTTGTGAACTAAACCCCAAAATCCTAAAAAGGATCGATGGGGTTTTTTATTTGAAAAGTTTTGAGGTGAAAAGCTTAATAAAATATGTTAAGTTTATGAAAAAAATGTATTAAAAGCCGTAAATTATTAGTTTTTAAAAATAAAACTAAACAAAATCAGTGATTTACTATATAATACATAATGAGGAGAGTATATGATAGTATTTGAAAATGTATTTAAAGAGTATCCCAACGGATCTCTAGCCCTACAAAATATAAATCTTAACATTCCTGAAGGAGACTTTGTATTCCTTGTGGGATCATCTGGAGCAGGAAAATCAACTATGATAAAACTGCTAATAAGAGAACTTCAAGTTACCAGGGGCAAAATTTTAATAGATGGAAATGATATAACTAAACTTAGAAAATCTAAAATTCCAGAACTTAGAAGGGGAATCTCTGTAGTTTTTCAAGATTTTAGACTTATTCCAAACAAAACTGTGTACGAAAATGTAGCTTACGCTCTTGAAATAAGAGGATATTCAAAGAAAGATATAAAAGAAAAAGTTTTAAAAGCAGTTGACTTAGTTGGACTTGCTGGCAAGGAACATTCTAAGCCAGATGAACTTTCTGGAGGAGAGTCTCAAAGAGTTTCAATTGCAAGGGCAATAGTAAATGAAGCCCCAATCCTTGTCTGCGATGAACCGACAGGAAATCTGGATAATGAAACAGCCTTTGAAATTATGCACACCCTTGAAAATATAAATAAACAAGGCACCACCATAATAATGGCGACACACGCCCAACAAATTGTAGACAGCATGCAGAAGCGTGTAATCACACTAAACGAAGGCAGAGTAATCTCAGATATAGAATGTGGAGGTTACTATGAAGAAGTTTAGACAGTTTTTAAATGTACTAAAGGACGCATTCAAAGGTATGTGGAGAAACAAAGCCATGGCCATTGCCTCCACAGTATCCATAGCTGCCATGCTAATACTATTTGGAATGGTATTTCTATCTGTGCTTAATGTAAACTCACTGGTATACCAAACTACAGGCAAGATCGATAAAGTAATCTTCTACTTGGAAGATGACATCACAGAAGATAGAATAAATGGACTCATTTCAGAGATAGCAGAGCATGACCATGTAAAGAATATTTCCTACGTTTCCAAAGAGGAAGCCAAGGAACAATACAGAGAATCATTGGAAAGTAAAGGCTATGTCCTAGACTCACTAAAGAATAATGTATTTCCAGCGTCTCTTGTAGTTGTTATGGATTCTCTTGAAGAATCTGAAAATATTATAGACGACATAAAAGATGAAGAAGGAATAGAATCATATAATTTCCACGGAGATATTATCAACAAGATGCTAAGCGTAGAAAGAGGAATTAAAATCCTAGGACTTGGAATAGTATCTATATTGGTATTCGTATCCGTAGTAATTATAAATAACACCATAAAAATCGCGGTATCCAACAGAAGAAGAGAGATATCCATCATGAAGTACTTAGGAGCGACAAACTCCTATATTAGAGGACCATTCTTAATAGAAGGATGTCTCTTCGGAGTATTTGGAGCGGCTATATCCTACTTTGTAATAAACAAGGGCTATACGATAATTTACGACAAATTTATGATTGAGCTGATGAAAATGGACCTATTTATACTGAACCCTAAATTTATAAGTGTAGATATATTCATCATGTTTTTAGCAATAGGAGTCTGTGTAGGATACCTAGGTTCACTTTTCTCAACAAAAAAATTCTTGGACGTGTAAAAATGAAATTTAAAAGACTTGTAGCAACTCTTCTATCTTTTAGTTTGCTATTTACAGCAGTATTTGCAAGCTCAAAAGAACTTAAGAAGAAGCGCGACAATAAATTAGATGAAAAGATTAAAATTGAACAGAAACTAAAACAGACAAAAGAAAAAGTTAAAAATAAGAACGCAGAAGTATCTTCAGTTGAAGCAGAAATTGCTAAACTTGACGCAGAGATTTCAAAATACGACAGTTCTATCTTCGATTTAACTCAAAAAATGGACGAGCTAAATGTTGAAATCACTGAAAATGAAAAGAAACTCGACGAAGCAAACAAAAATTTGGAAGCTGTGCAAGACGAATTTGGCGAGAGGATGAGAGCCTCTTATATGAATGGTAGGGTTGGATATTTAGAAGTTATTATGAACTCTAAATCCATAGAAGAACTACTTAACAATATAGAAATGGCGAAGAGAGTAGCAGAGTCAGATAAAAAAATGATAGACTATGTGGACTTTCAAATAAATCAAATCAAAGAATCAACAGAGAAGCTAGAGGTAGCTCACGAAGCACTGGACACTAGCAAGAAATCACTAGAAGTACAAAGAGGGAAACTGGCGGTAGCATCAGACAAAAAAAATAGTTACATGAATTCACTCTTAGGTGATATTGAAAAGTACAAACAAGAGTACGAAGCGTCAGAAGCACTTTGGGCAAGCCTAGATAAGGAAATAGCAAATCTAAAAAAAGAAATAATATCTGCTGAAGCAAAAGAAAGACAAATGGCAACATCACAAAGAATGAACATCACCACCAGAGCAGGAGCATCACTAGGCTGGCCAGTGCCAGGTTACACAAGACTCTCACGCGGATTTGGAATGATGAAGCATCCAATCCTTGGATATGTGAAGATGCACACAGGTATAGATATACCAGCACCAACAGGAACGCCAGCCCTTTCTGCAGCCAAAGGAACAGTACTACTAGCTAAGACTCTAGGGTCATATGGAAATGTAGTAATGGTAGATCATGGAAACACAGTAACAGTATATGCCCATCTATCTGCAATAAAGGTTAGACAGGGAGATACGGTTGACAAGGGACAAGTAGTAGGACTCGTAGGCTCAACAGGATTATCGACAGGGCCACACCTTCACTTCGAAGTTAGAGTTAATGGAAGCCCACAAAATCCACTTAACTTTGTATAGGAGAAAAATATGAAGAAGTTTTTAAAGTTATTATTAATAGTTCTATTAATAATTGGAACAAACCTTATAACATTTGGATTTGTAACCAAGAATTTCCTCGGAGCAGAAGATCAAGAAAAGTTCTTGAAAATAAAACTCTTAGAAAATAAGATAAAAAAAGATTATCTCTATGAAGTCAGCGATGAAGACTTAAGGGACGGAGAACTAAAAGGGATGGTAGCTGCTCTAAAAGATCCATATTCAGAATATTTAACAGAAGAAGATCTAAAAGAAATGAACCAAGAAACCTCAGGTTCCTTCTATGGAATAGGATTTACTGTATACAAGAATGAGAACAATCAAATCGAAGTAGTAAGCCCTATAAAAGACACACCAGCAGACAGAGCAGGAATCAAGTCAAAAGATATAGTAGTAAAGGTAAATGGAAAAAACTATACTGGCGACGAGATGAAAGAAGCAATAAAAGTAATAAAGGGTGAAAAGGGAAGCACAGTTCACCTAACCATCTACAGACCATCCACAAAGAAAACACTTGAAATGGATGTAGAAAGAGCAGAAATCAAAATAGAAACAGTTATCTCCCATAAAATAGAAAATCTTGGATACATCGGAATCATTCAGTTTAATGACCATACAGACGAAGAATTCAAGACTCACTTAGATGAACTAAAAAAACAAAACGTAAAGGGACTTATCATAGACTTAAGAGGAAACCCAGGTGGAACAGTATCATCAGTAGTTAAGATTGCAGATATGCTTCTACCAGAGGGAACCATAGTCTCAGCAAAAGATAAAAATCACAAAATAGTCTTTGAATACAAATCAGACAAAGAACAATATGATAAACCAATAGTTGTCCTTATAAACGAAGGATCAGCATCAGCATCAGAAATACTTTCTAGAGCGATAAAAGATTTTAATAGAGGTAAGCTCGTTGGAGTTAAGAGTTTTGGAAAGGGAATAGTTCAAACTGTATTTCCATTCCAAGATGGAACAGGAGTAAAACTTACCACATCAGAATACTTCACACCATCAGGAGAAAACATCCACAATATAGGAATAAAACCTGACATAGAAGTAAAGCTAAAAGATGATGTAAAGGGCATCGGCTACGAGCACTTGAAAGAAGATACTCAACTTCAAAAAGCGATAGAAGTCTTAAAGAAAGAAGTGTAGTATGAGATCTCTTTTAATATTTATTGTAATAATGATAGCCTCAAATGCCTTTGAAGCAGGGCTAAAAAGGGCAAAAAACTACGAAAAAAATCCAACAAAAAAAATTAAAAATAAAAATAAAACCTCCATTGACACAATAAAGAAAGATCAAGAGAAGAGGAAGAGCTCATTTAAAGACATCCTAAAAGAGATAACCAAGGAGATTGAGGAAGAGTCCAATAAACACGCAGAGATTAAGACGAACTATCCAAAGGAATCCTACAATTCATTAGGTGATGCCATAGGATTTAACAATAGAGCTGATGGGACTAACGGAGCTACTAAAGAAAATGAAAAGTTAAAAGATGAGTTGGATCCAAAATACCTACAGGCAGAAGATCTCACAAAAGATTTAGTAAACTATGAAAAAGATTATAAAGGATCTTTAAATAAGAAAGTAGAAGATTATAAGACTATAAAGGAAGACAATTTCTACACAGACATAGTAGAAGAATCAGATGAAGAGTTAAGGCTTAATCGTCTAAGAGAAGCAATAGTTATAAAAGAAATCTTGGACAAACCGGTTTCAATGAGAGAGTAAAAATAAAAATTTACAAATAGCAGGGGCGACCCTGCTTTTTTTATGCAAAAATTTATACATAGGCTTATGTACTATATAGAAAACTTTTGTAATAAGTTATTTCTATATTAGAAGGAAAAATAAAAAAGAGTAAAACAAAAAAATTAAAAGCGTGCAGAAAAAACAAAAAAACATAACAAGCCTAAACCAATTCAAAATTTACAAAATATTGAAAATAAATTATCTATCTGGTAAAATTTTAAGAGTAAATCGATCGATCGCAGGAAACTGAGGAAAGTCTGCACTCCACAGAGCAAGGGTGCCGGTGAAAGACCGGTGGAGGCGACTCTAAGGCTAGTGCAACAGAGATATACCGCCACGCAAGTGGTAAGGGTGGAAAGGTGAGGCAAGAGCTCACCAGAAGTATAGAAATATACTTGCTATGTAAACCCCACTCGGAGCAAGACCAAGTAGGATTAAAAAGCGTTGCTCGCGCTTTCCGGGAATGGTAGGTCGCTTGAACCAATTGGTAACAATTGGTCTAGATAGATGATCGAATAGACAGAACGCAGCTTATAGATTTACTTGACAGACTAGTCTGTCAATACATATTTAATGGAATAGTTAAGAGATTATTAAAATTTCTTAACTATTTTGTAACTTTTTATTGCTTTTTTGTAACCGCTTTGTTATACTATGGACAGTGAAATAATTTTAAGGAGAGAATATTTTAAGTTATGAAGAAGAAAACAACTGTCGCAGCATTGACATTATGCTTGGCAGCAGCTCTAGGAGCACGCGATACTGGAATTTTCATAAATGAACATGTTCAGACTACCTATTCAGGTAATAAAATATACTTTGAACTAGAAGAAAAAGCTGAAATCTTACAAGAAGTAGATGGTGGCTACCTAGTTAAAAAAGGACCAGCTAGAGTAACTGTTCCAACTGACAAAGTAATAATAACTGAAAAAAATGTAACTACATACACAGTTAAAGACCCAACCACAATTAAGAATGAAGCAGGAATTATCATAAGAAATCTATTTGTTGGTGAAGTATTAACTGTAATTTCATCTGATGAAAATACTGTAGTTGTTATGACACAAGATAATATAAAGGGCAGTGTATTTAAATCAGCTCTTGTATTAAGAGAAGAAACTACAAAAGAAAATGCAACAGTAGCTACTTTAAAAGCAGATACTAAAGCTACATGTAAAGATGGAAGTATAGATTTAAAAGCTGGCGATAAAGTAAACATCGTAGATTACAGAAATAATTTTTTTGCAATAGATGTAAAAGGAAAACTTTATAACTTAAGCCCAGCAGTTGTAGATCTAAAATCAGGTGAAACCATAAACTTCACAGAAGAAAGTATCTCAGAAGACGAAGCAGAAATAGAAGAGATAGCTAAAAAAGGTAGTACAAACCAATTTGAAGGTATAGTTATAAAAGATGGCAAGGCATCTGATATGGCTAATAAGGCTGTTGAAATTGCTCTATCTAAGCTAGACACTCCATATGTATATGGTACAGCTGGAAACGGCTCATATGACTGCTCAGGACTTATGTATGATATTTATAAAAATACATTTGGAATTAATATGCCAAGAAGCTCCAATGAATTATCTAAGTTTGGAACTCAAATTTCAAAAGAAGACTTGGTAGCAGGAGACTTAGTATTCTTTGCAACCACATCTTCATCAAGAGTTTCTCACGTTGGAATGTACATCGGAGATGGCAAATTTGTACATGCTTCATCAGGCAAGAAAAAAGTTGTAATAAGTTCACTTAGCGAAAAGTACTATGGAACTCGCTATGTAAACGCAACTAGAATAGCAAAATAAGATCAAATTAAATCCTAGGAATCTAGGATTTTTTTTATTTTTAGGGTATAATCAACTTAAAAGGAGGAATAATATGAACTTACACAGATCATCAACGGATAGAGTATTTGCAGGAGTATGCGGAGGTATCGCTGAAACTTTTAATCTTGATTCCTCTACAGTTAGACTTATAGCTGTGCTTTTAATATTATTTGGCGGCATGAGCATATGGGTCTATATCATAGCGGCAATACTTTTACCATTAGAATAGGAGCTAGGCTCCTTTTTTAATGAAAATATAAGGAAGAAATATGAAACTAATACACACGGCGGATTTACATTTAAAGAAATCCTTTAACAATATAAATTTTGATAAAAAAACGAGGCAAGAAGATCTTTGGATCACTTTCGAAAATATAGTAAGAGCGTCAAATGACGTAGACTTTCTACTTCTTTGTGGAGATTTATTTGAAAGGGAATTTTTTAGCCTCTCTGATTTCAAAAGATTTTTTCAAACCCTTGAAAGCACAAGGGCAAAGGTCTTAATATGCTTTGGAAACCATGACTATGTAATGGACAAGGAAATCTTTGAAATTGTAGATATTCCAGAAAATGTATATATCTTTGGAAATAAATTAGATTTTTTTGAATTTGGAGATACTAGATTCTATGGATTTTCTTGGGACAGAGACTCTGATCCAAAAATCAATTTAAAGATTAATTTAGACGATAATTTTACAAATATACTTATGATGCATGGATCTTACGAAGATATGGATAAGTACTTTTCATTCTCAAAGGAAAGCATTGCAGACTACGACTTCGTGTTCTTGGGACATATTCACAAAAGCTTAGAACCAGCTAAGAACGTCTACTATCCAGGAAGTCCAGAAGGCCTTAGCTTTTCTGAAACTGGAAAGAGAACCTATAACTTAGTAAATATAGTTGATAAAAATATATTTGTAGAGAAGATAAAGTCCAATCGTAGGGAAATTGTAAATGAAACAATCGATGTAACTGGAATGGAACTCTATGGTTTAATAGAGACGATCTCTAAATTTAGTAATGACGATGTAGTTCGCATAGAACTTGTAGGTAAGACTGACAATCCAAAGTATTTTTTTGAGACTCTAAAAGAGAGATTTACAAATATTGCATTTTCAAATCAAATGAAGATGAAAATTGATTTGGAAGAAATAATATATAGAAATCAAGATAATTTCTTAGGAAAGTACTTGGAAAGATTAAACCTTGATAATCCGCTGGAAAGAAGAGCCATAGAAATAGGGCTAGAACTTCTAGGTGAAGAAGATGAAATTTAAAAAGATCGAACTAAATTCATTTGGAAAATTTAATAATAAAAATCTCGAATTAGATGATGGGTTTAACTTCATATATGGAGAGAATGAAGCTGGCAAATCTACTATGGAGTCTGCAATATACGGACTATTCTATGGATTTTCAAAAGATTCTATTAAGAGAAGGCTCTACGACGAAAAGTTTGAAAATTACAGACCCCTACTTAGGGGAGAGTATAATGCGAACATAGAGTTTAAAGGCGATAAAGACTATAGAATCGAAAGAGACTTTGCTTCTGAAAATGTAAAGGTGATGAATCTTACCGATTCAAATGATATTTCAGATGATTACGAATTCAACAAATACTCAAGGATAAAACAGCCAGGGGCGAAGTTTATGGGCGTTAACTCGTCCATCTACAGATCTACATTTTTTGTAGAATCAGATGCAATAGCGTTGGCAGAGAGTCTAAGAACAGAGTTAAGGGATTCAATAGTCGAAGTAAGTAGCACCATGGATATTTCAAGATCCATCTCAGTAGCACTTAAGGAAATGGACTCGAGAATCAAAGCCCTAGGAAGTGAAAATCTAAAGAGTTCTAAGATTGGGCAACTACAGATAAAGGCTGAAAGGCTTTTAAAAGAAAAGTTTGAGCTAGATGAAAAGTCTAAGAAATACGATGACTATTTAAAAGAACTTGAAGATCTATACAAAAAATACAGAGCCTTAGATGAAGATATAATCCTTTGCAATAAAAAATCAGAATACGAAACCTACAAAGAAGTTAAAAGACTTAAATCTGAAATAGAAAGAATAAAAGAGCTTAAAAACCTAGATATAAATCGCTACGAAAAACTCATTGATATAAATGATAGGCTTAAGAGAGTATTTAGTGAAATTGACGAAGTAAATCTAGAACTTAAACAGAAAAAAGTAGAAACTTTGACAAGTAGCGTAAAGAAGGACTATGAAAATCTAAGAAAAAATCTAAATAGATTAAATGAGTTAAATAGCAGGAATTACTCAAGAGAGATTTCAAATATTGCCCATGATATAGAAAATTTAAAGATAAAGGAAAAATATCTCTACCTACTATTTATAATTCTATCTATATTATCTATAGCAATAACTGTGGCAGCATTTAAATATAAAATTTATTATTTGCTAATTTTGCTTCTACCTATAGGGTTTTACTTTCATTTAAGGATTGTAAAATTTAGGGTGAACCATGGTCTTATAAAATCTCTCGTTTCACGGACCGAAGCTTTAAGAAGACTCTCTCAAGACAAAACCATGGAAAAAAGAGAGATGGACACCTTATTTTCTGCCCTATCTTCTAAATATTCAGTAAAGACCACTGAACTTGAAGAAACATTAATAAATTTAATGAGGGATGAAAGTATAAATGAGTATAAAAGAACTTTAAAAGATAAGAAACATGAAGACAATCTGGAAAAAATAAAGGAACTCACTTTACTTCGCGACAAACTTCAAGACGAACTTGACACAAGTTTGAAAATGGAAGAGGTTAGTAATTTAGATGAACTTCGTGAAAAATTTAAAAATTCTGCAACGGAAGAATCTATTGACAATAGAGTAAGAGAATTAAATCGCTCAATAGACTTTCATCTAAATGGAAAGAAATTTGAAGAATTAAATAGAGAAGAAGTAAAGACAGACCTTGATTATGAAACTCTAAGAAGAGAGAAAAAAGAAGTAGAGTTAAATATTTCAAAGATTGAAATAAACATTTCTCACCTAGATCTAAACTTAAATAAAATTCAAGAGATCGAAGGGGAAATAGCTGAGCTACAAAGCTCTATGGAAGATTTAGAATTTGAAAGAGAGGCACTTGAGCTTTCAAAATCCACTTTACTTAGTGTGATGCTTGAAAATAAAGAAGAAAATCTACCTAAGATAATTGAAAAGACATCTCTATACTTTAGAGAAATAACCGATGAGAAATACGAATATGTAATGATTGATGATGATTTGAAACTCTCTGTGAAATCAAAAGATCTTGGAATAACCATAGACGAAAAGAATTTAAGCACAGGAACCATCGGTCAACTCTACATTGCATTTAGGCTTGCTCTAATCGACATAATAAGCAGTAAGAAGATTCCTATAATAATGGACGATGCACTTCTAACCTTTGACGACAAGAGAGCATATCTTACTATGAAGCTCCTTAAGAGGATTTCAGAGGATCGTCAAGTGTTATACTTTACATCTTCTACAAGAGATTTAAAAGTTGCAGAAGAAATGAAAATAAATATATTGAGGCTATAAAAATGATCTACGCAATAGCAGACCTACACCTGGATGCATCTGGCGAGAAGCCGATGGACATCTTCGGTGAAAATTGGATAGACCATGATAAGAAAATAATAAAATCTTGGAATGAAAATATAAAAGATGATGATTTAGTCCTCCTGCCTGGAGATATTTCATGGGGACTTAAACTTGAAGATGCAATAAGTGACTTAGAACTTATCGATTCACTACCAGGAACAAAGATAATCACCAAGGGAAACCACGACTATTGGTGGAGTTCCATGAGTAAACTAAATGGACTGAATCTCAGAAAAACTATATTTTTACAAAACACTTCCTATGAATATAACGGCATAGGAATCTGTGGTACCAGGGGCTGGATGGACAAATCTAGCTCCGAATATAAAACTGACATGGAAAAAATATATTTAAGAGAGATGGGAAGACTTAGAAATTCAATAGAAAGTTCAAAAGCAGAAAGAAAGATAGTGTTACTTCACTATCCGCCATTCGATGGAAATAAGAATCTAAATGACTTCGGAAAAATTGCACTTGAATATGGAGCAGAGATCCTACTCTATGGCCATCTTCACGGAGAAGGACATAGAGAAGTGGTGGAAGGAAATTTCGACGGAATGGAAGTCATCTGCGTCTCATCAGACTATATAGATTTTGAGGTAAAAAAGATATGGAGCTAGAACAAGAAGTTAAAATAATCGGTGCCGATTTAGAAAAAATAGAAACATATATAAAAAATAATGGTGGCATATATCTTGGCGAAGAAAACCAAGTAAATATTCTTATAAATTCAAAATCCCATCCAATTAAAAGTGATCTTGGATATTTTAGAATAAGAATAACCCACTTCGTAGAAAAAAACAAAGACGAAGTAGAACTTACTTTTAAAGAGAGAATAAAGGATGATGTTCTTAGAAAAAGTAAAGAGCACACTGTGGTAATTGATAAGCTCAGTCCAATGATTGAAACGCTAAGACTTCTTGGATACGACAGTTTTGAAGAGACTAAGAAAAATAGAAGATCATATACCTTCAGAGGCGCCAGATTTGATTTTGATACTCATGAAAAAACTGTGCTTCCTTATCCATATTTAGAAATTGAAGTGAAGGATAAAAACAAATTAGATGCACTATTAAAAGAGCTAGATATTAAAGATGAATATGTATCCACTCTTTCTATCAAAGAGTTAATCGAAAAAGTAAAAGACTAGTGCAACAGATTTTTTTTGTGTTATAATAATATAGAAAGAGGAGGCTGAGGATGTCTTACAAATATATTAAATTTTTTAATGAGATCAAAAAAGATGATCTCCCAATAGTAGGTGGAAAGGGAGCAAATCTAGGTGAAATGACTGGGAATGGATTGCCAGTACCTCCAGGATTTTGCGTAACCGCAGGAGCCTACAAAGATTTTATACATTATGCTGAACTCGACGAAGTAATTACATTTTTAATTGAGTCACTTAATGTTGACGATGTAGAACAGCTAAACGACGTATCTAAAGAAGTTAGACAAAAGATTATGGAAGCTCCAATACTTCCAGAGCTAGAAGAAGAAATCAAAAAATCGTATTTAGATTTTTCAAAATCCATAAATATGACAGATCCAGAAGTAGCTGTTAGAAGTTCAGCAACAGCAGAAGATCTACCAGATGCATCCTTTGCTGGTCAACAAGATACCTACCTACACATAAGAGGAGAAGAAGAACTCGTAAAACATGTGAAGATGTGTTGGGCATCACTATGGACCGGTAGAGCAATATATTACAGAGAAAAACAACACTTCGATCACTTTGACGTACTACTTTCAGCAGTAGTTCAAAAGATGGTTAATTCAAAGAAATCTGGTGTAATGTTTACAGCAAACCCAATTAACCAAAATACAGATGAAATGATGATCAACTCATCTTGGGGACTTGGAGAAGCAGTTGTAAGTGGAACAGTAACTCCAGATGAATATATTATCGACAAGAAGACAAAAGAAATCAAAGAAAAACACGTTGCATCTAAACTATCAATGGTAGTTAAGAAAGAAGATGGCGTAGGCACAGAAGTAGTAAATGTAGAAGACTACCTAGGAAAAGATGCAGTTGAAGAAGAATCACTAACTAGAGATGAACTTAATAAACTCATAGAAATGGGTCTTAAGATAGAAAATATCTACGGCTCAGTTCAAGACACCGAATGGGCATTCGATAAAGATACAGGAGAATTTTACTTCCTACAATCAAGACCAATAACAACCATCGGTGCAGAAGAAAAAGAAGAAAAGCTAATCCCACTTTGCAAAGGACTTCCAGCAAGCCCTGGCATAGGTCGCGGAAGAGTTAAAAATATAAAGAATCTTACTGAAATATCTCAAGTTGAAGAAGGAGATATTCTAGTAACAGAAATGACAAATCCTGACATGGTACCAGCCATGAAGAAGGCAAAAGCCGTAGTTACAGATGAAGGTGGAAGAACTTGTCACGCAGCTATCGTATCTCGTGAACTACAAATTCCATGTATAGTTGGAGCAAAAAATGCAACCAAAGTTCTTAAAAACGGAACAGAAGTTACAGTAGATGCTACAAGAGGAATCGTATACCAAGGAAATGTCCTTCAAGAAGAAAAGAAAGAAGAAAAATCTTCTACTGCTACTACACAAACTGTAACAGCATACAACCCACCAATCACAGCAACTAAGATCTATATGAACCTTGGAGAACCAGATCTTGCAAATAAATACAAAGACCTATCCTTTGACGGAATTGGTCTAATGAGAACAGAATTTATATTCACAAATATGATTGGCGAACACCCAATGTACCTACTTAAGACTGGACGTGGAGATCTAATGATAGACAAACTATCAGAAGGAATTTCAAAAGTTGCACAAGCAATATATCCAAGAAATGTAGTAGTTAGAATGAGTGACTTCAGAACCAACGAATTTAGAGGACTAAAGGGTGGAGACGAAGTAGAACCAATAGAACAAAATCCTATGATTGGCTGGAGAGGAGTATCCAGATATATTTCTCCAGAATATGAAGAAGGATTTAGACTAGAATGTAAAGCTATAAAGAGAGTTCGTGAAGAATATGGACTACACAATGTAATAGTTATGCTTCCATTCGTAAGAACACCTGAAGAACTTATAACAGTTAAAGGCATCATGGCTGAAGAAGGCTTAAGACAATCAGATGGACTTAAGATTTGGATCATGGCAGAAGTACCAGCAGTAGTCTTTAGAGCAGAAGAATTTGCAGAATTAGTAGATGGATTCTCAATAGGCTCAAACGACCTTACCCAACTTGTAATGGGCGCAGATAGAGACAACGGAGTTCTAAACAACATGGGATACTTCGATGAAAGAAACCCTTCAGTTAAGAAAGCACTTAAGACACTTATTGAAGCTTGCAACAAAAAAGGAAAGACTTGTTCAATCTGTGGACAAGGACCATCACAATATCCAGAGCTTGCAGAATTCTTAGTAGAATGTGGAATCACATCCATATCTGTAAACCCAGATACTGTTGAATACACAAGAAGACTAATAGCCTCAGTAGAACAAAAACTTATTCTTAACAAAATAAGATCACTATAATAAAAAATAAAATAAAAAGAGTTCGGCGACGGACTCTTTTTTTGTGTTAAAAATTTCAAAATTTCTACGATTAATATTAATTTATAAATTGGGTAATATAAAAAAATAATGAAATAATAAGACATATCAAAAGAACTTCCTTGTAAATTTATTTTATTAGGAGTATATTAGTATAGAAAGAAGGAATGACATGAAAGATACTATTAAAAGCATCTTAGACATTGAAGAGAGAACAAAGACCGTCATGGAAGAGACAGATGAAAAGATAAATTCCATGAAGGACGATCTACAAAAGAAACTCTCTGAAATGGAAAACAAGGTCACAAAAGAGGCAAAAGATGAAGCAGCTTCCAAGTTTTCTGAAATAATGGCTTCTGCAGATGAAGAGGTCAAAAAGAGAAAAGAAGAAATTCAAAATGAACTAAAAAAGATCGATGAGAATTTCAAACTTAGAAAAGATGAACTTGTAGAAGAAGCATTTAACAAATTTATATTGAAGGGATAAAAATGGGAGAATTCAATGCAGTTTCAGCTAAAATGAGCAAGATGACCTCTCTATTTTTAACTGACAAAGACTATATAAATATGTCCAGATTTCAAACCGTTTCTGAAATAGTTAACTATATAAAAGAAAACACGAATCTTTCTACTTACTTCGATGGATATGAAGATTCCTACGAAGCAGAAAGAAAGCTGGATCTTTACAAACTAGATCTTTTGACGAAGCTAAGGCACTACTACAAGGGAAATTATTTAAACTTTGTAAATGCAGCTATATCTGAATTTGAAATAGACGATATAAAGAGAGTCCTTAGATTCTTAAAGACAAAAGACGGCAGAAGAAGTTTGAAAGATAGACTGATAGTCTTAAATTCCGATAATTTAATAGATGATAACGACACAATAAAAACATTTGTGGAGAAATTAAAAGACACCAAGTACTACAAAGTCCTGCGCCAATACGTAGACGATGCAGAAGATGTAGTGCTTTTTTATATGGAAATGAACCTAGACAAGCTCTACTACCAACAACTAGTTGAAATATCAAACACATTTTCAAAATCTGAAAAACAAAAGGTAGATGAGGTACTAGGTGTAAAGATCGATCTTTTAAATATAACTTGGATCTATCGCGGAATTAAGTACTACGGGCTTATGCCTGAAGAACTTCTAAATTTTGCAGTAATTGGAGGCAAGGTATTTAATTTTGATAAACTTCGTGAAATGGTCTACATGGACATAGAAAAGGAGTTTGTCCCATATATTTTAAATTCGCCTTATGAATTTTTATTCGAGGGAGAATCACAAGATATCTACCTAGATAGACGAAGCTCAAGATTTCTCTACTACACATGTAGAGAAGTATTTAAAAGAGACTTTTCAAACTTTTCAAAGTTCGTTGCATTTATGTATATATTGGATTTTGAAGTCAAAGATATAAGAGGAATCATGGAGGCGATTAGATTTAATCTAACGCCGGGAGAAACTCTTAACTACTTGGTAAGAAGCTATAAAGGAAGTGAATATACTTGGCTGTAGAAAAAATGAGAATAATGAACGTGGTAGCTCCATTGGAAGTAATGGAGAGTGTGGTTGTCGATATCTTAAAGACAGGTGCAGTAAGCATTATAAACTCGCAAAACCAAATCGACAACAACGCCTTTACTTTCAATCTTGAAAATGAAAAAAACCTAGAAAGAGCCATAGAACTGAATCATATAGCCCCATTTGAAAGGGACTCAATGATAAATACCACCATCGAAAAAGCAAAGGAGATGGAAGAGTTCTTCGGAATAAAAGATCTAAAGGTTGACTACGACAAAATAGATATGGGAGTGAATCACGAAGCCTTTTATGACGAGATAAAGTACAAATCTAAAAGACTAAGAGAGATAAGAGAAGATCTAAAAGTCATAGATGGAATAGAAGAAAACTACGACTATTTTAAAAATGTAAACATAGATTTATCCAAACTTTCAGATTTAAAATACTTCAAGGTAAGGTTTGGAATCCTAGATAAGGAAGCGAGATTTAGACTTAAGAAAAACTATGGAAATATTCTAGCGATGATATTTCACACAGCGACCATTGACGAAGGAGAAGTTTACCTTGCAATCTTTCCAAAGGAAGTTGAAAAGGAAATCGATAGAATCCTAAAGAGTCTAAATTGGGAAGATGTTGAAATCTTAGGCAGGTACAAAGGAACCGCTAAAGAAATCCTAGAAAACTTCGAAACAGAAAAAGAAGCTTTAAAGAAAGAAGAAAAAGAAATCCTAGATTATAGGGACAATTTCTTAAAGAGTAATAGAGAAGAAGTAGAAACTGCCATAACATCTATGCTGATTTCAGAAAATATAGAAGAAGTTAAGAGATACATGGCAAAATCAAATAAATACTTCTACCTATCAGGATGGGTAAGTCTTAGGGATAAGGACAGAGTAGAAGAGATCCTATCCAAGTACGATGGACTTCTAACAAGCTTTAGAGATCCAATTGAACAGGGCATCAAACCACCGACGAAACTTAGAAACTCAAATTTTTTTAAGCCCTTTGAACTTTTAGTAAATATGTATGGGGTACCAAGTTATACAGAAAAAGATCCGACCCCATTATTCGCAGTTACCTACATGCTACTCTACGGAGCAATGTTTGGTGATCTAGGACAAGGGGCGGTATTTTTCTTAGCGGGAATATTTTTATCTAAGAAGAACAAATCATTTGGAGGACTACTAAAGAGGCTTGGATTTAGTTCGGCAGTCTTTGGTATTCTATACGGATCAGTATTTGGAATAGAAGAATGGATAAAACCGCTACTCATAAGACCATTTGAAAATATAAACACTACCCTTGGCGCAGCAATAGGCGTGGGAATCGTATTTTTGATAATAT
>QWBY01000971.1_pt1 | contig 24902 bp, 27 predicted proteins | sample 1972471 | NCBI WGS metagenome assembly QWBY01 (sample SAMN09866722, study PRJNA288562) | Human gut metagenome isolate term6_stool, whole genome shotgun sequencing... | reverse complement strand
AATACTCATCACAATAAATACGGAAATCAAACTCAATATTTTAGCATTTTTCAAATCGTTCAATATAACACCCTCTTTTCAAAAATAATTATACGATTACACATTATACCACTTGATTTATTAGTTTTCTTACACATCCGTAAAATTTACAAAATAAAAAACGGCAGGTTTCCCCACCGTTTTAAATTGATTAGAATGCGTAGTTAACTTCAAGGCCCCAAGTGTTGTCTGCTTTAACTCCTGCTGCATCTTTTTTGTTGAATTCCAACGCAGCTTTCAATGTTACATCTTCATATACGGTAGCCTTTGCTTCCGCTTTCCACATGGATGAATCTTCTGAATTTCCCAAATTTTCAAAATTTGCATTCAAATCTGCATCGTAGTACTTAAGTTTTGCTTCCCAACTTCCTACCGTATCATTTGCATTACCGTATTTTACACCGATAACCTTGACAGTCGGATCTTTAGGAGCATCGATTTTTACAATATCACCGAATACGGAAACGTTTTCGGCAACATCGGCATCAGCGTTAATTCCGTATACATTCACCTTGTTTTCGCCAAGTGAACGTACAAAGAATCCTCCAACTTTCACTTGATTATTTACATCGAATGAACCCTTCAAGTATCCTACGTTATCCGCATCTTTTACATCAGTGAATACATTGCCGTGTTCAGCCAAACGAACTTTGCCGTAACCTGCTTCTACTGCATATTGGTCTTTTGCGTAGGATGCAACAACACCGTCAAAGCTGTTGTCGAAAATGTCTTTATCGCTTCCCAATGTAACACCTGTACGTCCGAGGTCCAATTTCAAACCTTCAACCTGAGCCGGTGAGTAAACAACATGTAAACGATCTAAAGCTACATGCTTAATATCACCATGATTAGAGTTAAATACATTGCTGAAAGCGACACGTCCGCTTACTGCCACTTCATCTGTCAAATCTGCATCCGCCTGCAAACGTACACGTGCAGCTATGTTTGCAGCGTATCCGGATACACCTGCTGTAAGAGCAACTACCGCTGCCATTGCGAGAATCTTTTTCATAAGAATTCCTCCTCAAAAAATATAAAACAGTAAAAACGTTAAAATATTTTTTGCTTAAGAGTTTCCGTGTTTCCTCTAAACAAAATAATATTTATAATATTATATTAACATTTATAAATTATGTTTTTCAACTTGCTTTTATTATTTTATAAATATTTTATTTAATACCATGCTTACTTTTATTTTAGGCATTTAAAAAGGACCGCCTTTGCAGTCCTTAATTTTATTTTATAATGTAAACTTGCGCTTTGGAGTGACTTACAAGATAGCTTGATACCGATCCCATGAGTATTCCTTCTATCGGTCCCAATCCTCTTGAACCCATTACTATAAGGTCGCAATTATGTTCTTCAGCCAACATGAGAAGTTCCGGTCTGGGTTCGCCTTCCAGAAAAATCGTTTCTTTTTTCACAGTTTCAGGAACTTTTGCTGCTGCTTTTTCCAATTCATCTTTTGCGAGTTGTCTTAACTCTTCTACGCTTTTTTCTTCACTGTGTTTCAAAGCTTTTGCTTTTGAAAATATCGTTGCGATATACATTTTACATTCTTTTGAACATTGTGCAAGGTCGATTGCGTGTTCCAACGCTTTGCGGGCATGATCGGATCCGTCATACGGAACTAATATATTTTTGTAATTTAACATTTGAATTCCGCCTTCCATAATCATTTTTTCGACTTGTTGTCGTTTAATTAATTATATCACCATTATTTTTTATATTAAAGGTAATAAAATTATAGCATTTTTTTATACCTTAATATTCATTTTTTATTTTCTTTTTATTTACAAAAAAGGAACCGCTTTTTGCGATTCCCTTTCATTATTTTACTATGCATACCGGTACTTTTGCATGACTTACCAAGTAGCTTGATACCGATCCCATAAATATTCCTTTTATAGGTCCCAATCCTCTTGATCCCATAACTATTAAATCGCAGTTGTATTTTTCTGCAATTTCCAAGAGTACTTGTGTCGGTGATCCTATTTCATAAATCATGTTTGCCGGAAGGTCTTGCGGTATTAATTTTTCAGCTTCTTTCAATGCTTCTCTTGCTTCCATTTCGGAGTCTTCGGCAAGTTCCGCAGTAAGTTTACCTTCGGAGATTGATGCTTGGTCCGATTTACGTACCGCTGCCACCATGTTGCATACAGATGCTACGTGAAGTGTGCAGTCTTCGGAATTTTGAGCCATATCTACCGCTTGTTTCAATGCTTCTCTCGCATGGTCGGAACCGTCATAAGGAACCAATATATTTTTGTACTTTAACATACTTGTCGCCTTCTTCCTTTATTTTTGCCTTTATCAAGAATTTTTCATTATTCTTCATATACATTATAGCACTTAATTGATTTTTGCTTTATTGAATTTTTTTATTATTTGATTTATTCGACAGCACTGTTTTTGGCTAATTCAAGCTTGATTATTTCTTTTTTCTTTTTCTGCAATAAAACGGATGTATTTATTTCCATTTGGTGCGGCATCAGAAATCTTGTGTATTCCGGCCATAACGATTTCATTTGTGATTTTGAATATTCAATTGTTTCTTCAAATGAAGGTTGTTTACAGATTTTCCCGTTTACAATAATCGGTTTGAGCATATCTTCCACGATGTAGCTGTCTTTTTTGAGTGTTTTCGTACGCCAGTTTGCAGATTCGGTGGTGAATGTAAATTCTTCACCTTTCGGCATCGGTTCACTTTCAAGGCACATAAGGTCGGTTATGATTTTACCGTTTTTCTTTTTGTAAAAACGTCTTACACTTTTTACTCCGGGGTTTGTCATTTTCGCAACGTCATTTGAAATTTTCATTACCGATTCAAATCCGTTTCCGGTTTCTTTTTCGCACATTTTGAAGACTCCGCCCAATGCACTTGTCCCGTCTGCGGTTATTACTTTCGTACCTACACCCCAAGATGTGACCGTGCAACCTTGTGCTTTTAAGAGTTCTATGCTGTATTCGTCAAGATCATTGGATGCGGAAATGATTGCATCTTCAAATCCTTCTTTGTCGAATATTTCTCTTGCTTTTTTCGACAGATATGCCAAATCTCCACTGTCTATACGTATACCGTATTTTTTCGGAAGTCTGTTTTCAGCTCGAAGTTCTTTGAATACTTTTACCGCATTAGGTATTCCTCCGGAAAGTACGTTGTAGGTGTCTACAAGCAATATAATATTTTCATCGTATTGTCTTGCATATTCACGGAACGCTTCGAGTTCGGTATCAAAACTCATTACCCAACTGTGTGCCATAGTACCCATTACCGGAAGTCCGAAAAGTTTTCCGGCTTCGACATGTGATGTACCGTTGAATCCTCCGATGACTGCGGCACGTGTCCCCCACAGAGATGCGGAGTGTCCTTGTGCACGTCTAAGTCCGAACTCCATGAGCATATCGTTTTTTGCGGCGATGCGCATGCGTCTTGCTTTTGTTGCAATCAGACTTTCGTGGTTCATTATCATTGAAAGTCCGGTTTCCAAGAGCATTGCTTCGGTTATCGTTCCGTGAAATCTAAGTAAAGTTTCTTTCGGAAATGCAATTGTACCTTCTTTCATTGCATAAATGCTTCCTTTGAATTCGAAGTTTTCAAGATAGTCCAAAAATTCCGGATAAAATTTATTCAGACTTCGCAGGTATTCTATATCTTCTTTCGAGTATCTGAATTCTTTTATAAATTTGATTAAATGTGAAATACCGGCAACTACCGTATATGCTCCGTCAAACGGATTTTTTCTGTAAAATCTGTCGAATACAACTTTCTTTTCGTGTTCGTTTCGTTTGAAAAGTGCATTTGCCATTGTCAATTGGTACAAGTCGGTTACAAGTCCTTTACAGTTCATAAAAACTCCTCCTTGTGAAACAAAGGAGAATCTTTCGATTTCTCCTTATTTTGCATCTTCTCTGTTTTTCAATATTTTTACCGGCACATCCAAGTGTGTAAGTACGTCTATTGCAATATCTCTTGTATCTTTTGTCGTATGTACAACACAAGTCGAGCGTTGAGTGTTTATCGTTGTCAAAACGCCCAAGTATTCGTATCCTTCCAATATTCTGTTTACATAGTTCACGTCCGACGGGCGTACTTCTATGTATAAATAATTATCTTCCATTTGCTTTTCTCCTCATAATCGTATACGGTTCAAGTTTACGATAAGTTTCCATTGTAAGTTCTTCCAAAGGATGAGGTGCTTTTTCCACTTGTTCTCCGTCCTTGTTTGTGAGTTTTCCTATTTCCAAAGGAAATACTTCTCCGCTCGGACTTAAGCATTCTACGATTTCTCCGACTTTGAAATGATTTCTCTGTTGTACTTGTGCGGTTTTCGTATTTTCATCATATGTTTTAATCATGCCGATAAAATCATACGGTTGTACCGGTTGTGATTTTTCGTATTCCTGAGCTTTTTCGTCCGCTTGGGCAAATGCAAAACCTGTCGTGTACGGACGGTGTGAAATTTTTTCGAGTTCTTCTTTCCATTCCGGTCTGAATTTGTAATTTTCTTTTTCACGATAGTATGCATCGATCGCTTTTCGATATGTAGCTATGACCGCCGCTACATAGTACACGCTTTTCATTCGTCCTTCGATTTTCAAGCTTGATACTCCGGCTTCTGCAAGTTCCGGTATATGCTCGATAAGACATAAGTCTTTACTGTTGAAAATATATGTACCGTGTTCGTCTTCTTCTATCGGAAAATATTGTCCCGGACGTGATTCTTCCATTACGGAATACTTGAATCTGCATGCCTGTATACATTCTCCTCGGTTGGATTGTCTTTTACCGTGTGTGAAAAAATTCGACAAAAGACAACGTCCCGACCATGATATGCACATTGCGCCGTGGCCGAATACTTCAAGTTCGACATCTACTTTTTTACGTATATCCGCCATTTCCGAAACGGACACTTCACGTGCAAGCACTATACGTTCGGCACCCATATCTTTCCACATTTTTGCAGCTCGCCAATTTGCGGTGCTTGCTTGAGTACTGATATGTACCGGCAAATTCGGTGTAACTTCACGACATACGGAAAATATTCCCAAATCCGAAACGATTACCGCATCGACTTTTATTTCATAAAGATACTTGAGATAGTCGTCAAGCCCTTCCAATTCATCTTCACGTGGAATTATATTTACCGTTATATATACTTTTTTACCTCGCTCGTGTGCGTAATCTACGGCTTCCTTCAATTGTTCTTTTGAAAAGTTTCCGCCATATGCACGCAAACCGAACTGTTTTCCCGCCAAAAATACGGCATCCGCACCGAAGCGAAATGCCATTTTCATTTTTTCCATATTACCGGCAGGTGCCAACAACTCCATTTTTTCCATTATTTGTTTCGAAATGATATAGCCATTCCGTCTCCTTCTTCATAAATTACAGTAGAATACTCACGATTTACATATTCCAAGTATTCTCTCAATCTCACAACTATGGTGCGATACCGATGCGGAGGATATTCCACGCTTTTTACAAGTCCTTTGAAAAGTACATTGTCGGCAACGATTACAGCTTTTTCGGAAAGTATTTTTTCAATTTTCTTCAAATGATTCAGATATTGTCCCTTCGGTCCGTCCAAGTAAACAAAATCGTAATTTCCCGAAAGTTCGTATATTACCTTATCCGCATCACCTGAAATGCAATTTATACGTTCCGTCATATTTGCATCTTCGATTGCTTTTTTTGCACGTTCAAATCTTTTCGTATCTTTTTCTACGGTATCTATAATTGCATCATCGTTTGCCGTAGCCATAAGCAATGCGGAAAATCCGATTGCCGTACCTATTTCCAAAATTCTTTTCGGTTTGTTTTCATAAACTGTTTTAAAAAGTAATTGACGTTCGGATTTACGAATTATCGGTATATTATAAGTTTCAGCCTCAAATTCAAGCTCTTTCATTACTTTTGAAACAAATTTATCCATTACCCCTCCGTATAAATTTTTTCTATTTGTGCCTGATGTTCCTCATACGTTTTCGAGAATACATGATGTCCGTCCTTTGTAGCGACATAGTAAAGGTATTCTCCCGCTTTTGCATCAAGTACGGCATTTATCGCATCTATACCGGGACTTGCAATAGGTCCGGGAGGAAGTCCTACTCTCATGTATGTATTGTAGGGTGATGCAACTTTCGTATCTTCAACCGACAATTCTTTTTTGTTCCAATCGAGAACATATTGAACTGTCGCATCTATTTGCAACGGCATGTTTTTTTCGAGCCTTGCCAAAATTACGGAAGCAATCATTTTTTGATCTTCTTTGAAAAGCGCTTCCTTTTCCACCATAGATGCAAGAGTCATAAGTTTGTGCAAAGACATATTCTTTGCCTTTGCACGTTTACGTATATTTTCATCAAGCATTTTGTCCGTACTTTTATACATCAAATCGCAAATCTGCTTGGAAGTGTACTCTTTGGGTATATCATACGTATCCGCTTTCAAAAATCCTTCCGCTTTTATCTTCGCACTTTCAGGTCCGTACATATAACTCAAAGGCCCATAGTCGGATGCTACATCTATGAAGTCGTCCGTATTCGTAAATCCGGATTTTTTCAGAATTTCCGCAATTTGGTAAACATTCGATCCTTCAGGAATTGTAATCGTAATAAACGCATGTCTGCCCTTGTGCAACTCGGAGATTGTTTCACGTATAGTCAAACCTTGATGCAATTTATAAAAACCGCTCTGCAAAGTACCATCTTCATGTGTGACAAAAACCGCCACACGAAACAAAAATGCACTTCTTACGATACCGTTATCTTCAAGTATTTTTGAAATCTGTCTTCCGGTGGCATGTGCCGGTATTTCCAACATTACTTCTTTATTTCCGCTTCTTTTATCGAAAGCGTAAAAATAAAAAAAAGCGAATGCAACAAGACATATGAAAAAAACTGCCGCCATGACAATATATTTTCTTTTTGTTTGCATATCGCAAGATTTTTTTAGAAATAAAAATTTATCCAAAATAATCCTCACTTAAACCGAAACACATTTAATATTCTCAATTATACCACAATCAGTGTTTTGTTTAAAAAAATAAGCTAAAATATTATGAAGGAGGAAAAAATGAATTTAAAAACAGGATTGAATGCAACTTCAACTTTTAAAATCAAATCGACGGAAACCGCAAAATTTATAAAAAGCGGTTCTCTTCCGGTACTTGCAACTCCCGTACTTTGCGCATACATAGAAGAAACTTGCGTAAAAGCATCGGAAAATCATTTACCGAAAGGTTTTACAACGGTCGGTTTTCACATCGAACTTGATCACATCGCACCAAGTGCCGTAAATTCCGAGATAAGTGTTGTCGCAAAACTTATTCATGTCGACGGGAAAAAATTGGAATTTGAAGCAATTGCAAAAGAAAAAACAAAAACAATAGGACATGCGAAGCATTTAAGAATGATTGTAAATAAAGAAAAATTTATAAGCAAATTGAGTAATAAATAATCACGCTTTTATTCAAATATCTCCGCCGTCATCTTGCAATACTCCCGAACAGTCGAAAAGAGGTATGAATTGTTTGCTTGATGATTCTTTTTGCTGCACGTACCCGTCTTCTATACCGAGTTCTTCCATGTATTCTTGAGCTTGTTCGTACTCTTCGTCCGTAATTTTTCTGTTTATTTCAGGAAATTCGCTTGCTCTTCCGTACGGTGTGTATTGTCGCATCAGACTGAAAAGTATTTGTCCTTTGTCGAATGTTTCGGCTATATATTCCAATACGCCTTTTGTATTTTCCCATTGAGAAGGAAGCATGAGATGACGTACGAGTACACCTTTTTTCAAAAGTCCGTCACTTCCCATTTCATAAGGGCCGGTCTGCCGATACATTTGCTCTATGGCAGCAGTCGCTTTATTGAAATAATCCGGCGCACGACTGTACTTTCTTGCAGCTTCTTCGTCCGAGTACTTCAAATCCGGAAGCCATATTTGAATTTTCTTTCTCAAAAACGCAACCGCACTTCGACTCTCATAACCGCCGCAATTGTATACAACCGGAACCGGCAATTCTTCATTCAGACTTTGATATATTGCATGTGTGAAATGTGTAGGCGTGACAAGATCTATATTATGAGCACCTCGTGCGATAAGTTCATGATAAATCTCTCTCAAACGCTCAACGGATATTTCCTTGCCCTTACGCAATTCGGATATTTCATAATTCTGACAATACACGCAAGATAAATTGCAACCGGCAAAAAATACCGTTCCTGCACCTTTCGTACCGCTTATACAAGGCTCTTCCCAATGATGAAGCGCCGCACGTGAAACTACCGGCAGGTATCCCAAACGGCAATATCCTACTTGACCTTTATCATTTATTGAATTTTTACGAAAAACTTTGCACGCTCTGGGACAAACATTACAAATTCCCATTTTTCCGCCCTTTCACATTTATTTATAGAAATATTCTATCACTACGCATTTTTTATTACAAAATTTCCAAAAAATATTGCACGAAATTTGATAAGAGTTTATAATGTTCACGTACAATTTTATATTTGGTTGCGAAAGGAGCTTCTTATGGAAAAAAGGGCCGGTTTTTTGGATCGACTGTTTCATTTGACGGAGCATGGTACCGACATAAAGACTGAAATCATCGCCGGTATTACAACATTTATGACAATGGCATATATTTTAATTGTCAATCCGTCTATTTTAAGTGCCGCCGGCATGGATAAAGGTGCAGTTTTGACTGCAACTGCGTTGGCAGGATTTATAGGCACGATATTGATGGCTGGTTTCGCAAACTACCCGTTTGCATTGGCACCCGGTATGGGACTCAATGCTTTTTTTGCGTTTACGGTTTGCAAACAGATGGGCTACTCTTGGGAAATGGCTCTTGCTGCGGTATTTGTAGAAGGTCTTATCTTCATAGTGCTTTCTCTTACAAATATTCGTGAAGCGATATTCAATGCCATACCGTTCAACTTGAAACAAGCTGTTTCGGCAGGTATAGGACTTTTCATTGCATTCATCGGAATGGGAACTGCAAATATCATAGTTGCAAATCCTGCAACGAAAATATCTTTGTTTTCATTCAAAGGTGCATTGACTGCAGGAACATTTGCATCTACAGGTACACCGGTTGTAATTGCTATATTCGGTATACTTTTCACTTCAATTCTGCTTGCAAAAAATGTAAAAGGAAATATTCTCTGGGGCGTTCTTGCCACTTGGATTTTAGGCATGATTTGTGAGGCAACGGGACTTTATGTACCCAATCCGGAATTGGGAGCATTCTCGACATTCCCGCATTTACCTAACGGAATTGCATCGCTTTGGCCGGCAAGTATTTCTCCGATATTTTTCAAACTTGATTTTTCACAGATACTTACATTCAACTTCATTGTAGTATTGTTTTCATTCCTCTTTGTCGACATATTCGACACACTGGGTACATTGGTAGGTGTTTCCACAAAAGCAAACATGCTTGATGAAAACGGAAAACTTCCGAATATCAAAGGAGCATTGCTGGCGGACGCCGTAGCGACATCTATCGGTGCAATATTGGGTACAAGTACTACAACGACTTTCGTAGAAAGTGCTGCAGGTGTATCTGAAGGCGGACGTACGGGACTTACCGCGGTAACGGTAGCTGTACTGTTCATAATTTCGCTTTTCTTATCTCCGATATTCATGGCAATACCGGGATTTGCAACGGCTCCGGCACTTGTAGTAGTAGGATTCCTCATGTTCACTTCAGTTGCAAAACTTGATTTGAGTGATATAACCGAAGCGGTTCCATGCTACTTGGCAATACTTTCAATGCCGTTCTTCTACAGCATATCCGAAGGAATTTCATTCGGCGTAATTTCCTACGTACTTATCAATCTTTTCTGCGGAAAGACAAATAAAATAAGTATATTGATGTACATATTGGCGATAATATTTATAGCAAAATATATACTTCTTTAAAAAATAAAAGTCATGAACTTATACCTTTCTCGGTAACTTTGAGAAAATAAATAAGCTCATGGCTTTTTTACTTTGAATGTTTAATGATAAAACTTCATTCTATTTCACAAAATAAATATTTCTGAAAATATTTGTACAAACAAATTCATCAAACATAAAGTCATGATTTTACTCATGGCTTTTTATGTTTTACATTGCTTTAAATAAAATCTCTTCAATTATTTCATCATGCTTCTTACGGATATATATTTCAATAAAAGAAATTACATAAACATTTAAACGTATTTTTTTACACATAATAAAAAAGGATATGAATATTCATATCCTTTTATTGTTGTTTTACTTTTTATTCGGTTTGTGCGTTTATTATTTGCCATACTAGGTCGCCGGCTTCGTAGAGGTCTTTTTCTTTCAGGCTTTCTTTGTTTGTATGGAAATCCGTCATTCCCACTCCTACGAGCAGTGTTTCAAATCCATGTGTTACGAAGAGATTGGAGTCGGATCCTCCGTTGCTTTGTCTTATGTCGAGTTTGTAGCCTCCGTTTTTGCATGCTTTTGCAAAGAGTTTCATCGCTTCATGGTCTTCTTTTATGTTGAACGCTTCGTATTCTTTATTTTTCTTTATTGTAAGTTTTGCATCTTTATATTTTGCTGTTGCATTTTTGAATGCGTTGTCGATTTTTTCTACCGTTTTTTCAAGTTTTTCGTTGTTTCTGCTTCTCGCTTCACAGTGTACGATACAGGTTTCCGGTACGATGTTTGTTGCAAGTCCGCCTTCTATCGTTCCGATGTTGCATGTTGTTTCATCATCTATTTTTCCCGTGGGTGAGTTTGCAATTGCAATTCCGGCGATTTGTATTGCATTTATTCCTTTTTCCGGTTCCATTCCGGCATGTGCGGCACGTCCCGTTATCGTGTATTCCATTGTGTATTGTGACGGGCCGGCATTGTATACCGTTCCGGCTTCTCCGTCTCCGTCAAATGTATATCCGTAGTCCACGTCACCGGCAAGTGTCGCATCAAAGTATCTTGAACCCATGAGTCCGATTTCTTCTTGTATTGTAAATATTACGGTTAATTTTCCGTGCGGCGTTTTCTTTTCTTTCATTTGGTAGAGTCCTTCGAGTATCGCCGTAACTCCGGCTTTGTCGTCACTTCCCAATACCGTTGTTCCGTCCGAACGAAATACTCCGTCTTTCAGTATCGGTTTTATGTTTTTACATTTTTCAACGCAGTCCATGTGTCCCGTAATTGCAATTGACGGAAGTCCTTCTTGTGTTTCCGGAAATATCGCTATGAGGTTTCCGCTGTTTCCGCCCGTTTTTTCTCCTGCGCTGTCTTCTACTATGATTGATGCGCCGAGGTCTTTGAGTTTACATTTCAAGTAGTCGCATACTTCTCTTTCTTTTTTGCTTGCGGCATATATGCTTACGAGTTCACAAAATGTTTCCTTCATTCTTACTTTGTTTACCATTCTTCTTCTCCTCTTCTTCTTTTCTCTTTATTTCACGTATTTTTTCTTCGAGATGTATCGCTCTTTGTATTGCGTTTTTTCCGAATTTTTTACGTATTTCGTCTACTGCTTTTGCAGCTTTTTCCTTTTTTTCTCTTTTATCGTCAAATAACGACTTCATGTGCATTTGCGGTGTGAGGTTCGATGCATATACTCCCAAAAGCCGTATTTTTTCGGTGATTTTTATTCGGCTAAGCAATAATTTGCAAATTTTGTATATTTCGTCCGTAAGGTTCAGTCCTTCTTCTTGCGACATGGATCTCGTGATTGTTTTGAAAGATTCAAATCTTACTCTCAAAGTTATCGTTCGTGCGGACATTTTTTTCTCTCTGAGTCTTTGCGCAACTATGTCGCAGTGTATAATAAGTTTTCTTTCGATATCTTCTTTTTCAAAAATATCGTATGCATATGTCGTTTCATCTCCGATTGATTTCGGTGCCTGTTCCGCCGTCACTTCACGATTGTCGACTCCTTGTGCAAGCAGGTACAAATTTTTTCCGATATTTCCCGTTTTTTTACAAAATCTGTCATAGTTTTCTTTTTGTATATCTCCGATTGTTTTGTATCCTTGTTTCAAAAGAGTTTTCTCGGTGACTCTGCCCACTCCCCACAATGCACGTACGGGTAGAGGTGCTATCGTTTCTTTTTCTTTTCCATACGGTATTATCGTAAGTCCGTCCGGCTTGTTCATATCCGATGCGATTTTTGCAAGAAATTTATTCGGTGCTATTCCTACCGATGCGGTAAGGTGCAATTTTTCTTTTATTTCATTCCTTATCGCATCTCCTATGGCGTTCAGTGTAGGATATTGCTTATTCATTCCGGATATATCCATGAATGCTTCATCCATCGAAAGCGGTTCTATTTCTGCTGCATAATTATACATTATTTTATGTATTTCTTCAGACACTTTCCTATATACATACATTCGGGGTTTTACGTATATACCGTCCGGACAGAGTTTCAACGCTTCAGCTATCGGCATTGCCGAATGCACTCCGAATTTGCGTGCTTCATATGATGCGGTCGCAACTACAGATCTTGAAGTTTTACCTCCGACAATTACGGGTTTTCCTTTCCATTCCGGATTATCTCGCTGTTCAACGGAAGCGAAAAAAGCATCCATATCGACATGCATTATCCAACGACGCATTTTACCTCCTTTTTTATATATATTAGCATAAGGAGCGTATTTTTATAAATAAAGTGTGCAGATTTATAATTAAATAATAATCTCACATTAATCTTTCGCAATTAATAAGCAACAAAAAAAGACGGAATAAAACCGTCCTTTTTACATCAAGCGTTATGAATTTTGTAAATCTTCATTTCGGTTTGAAAAATAAACAAAATTACACTCATAACGAATCGAATGCTCAAGTCGAATTCAACTTCAATCAGTCAATTCACATATTATTATTCACATTGTTCGTCTTCTTTGCAATATTTTATTTGCTTGCAAATACATTTATCTTTCAGTTTGTACAGTTCCGGAATGAAGTCCATAACTTTTCCGAATGTTTCGTCATTTATGGAATACTTTGTCCATAAACCTTCTCTTCTGGAGTTTACAACTTTTGCTTCAATCAGAATTTTCATGTGATAGCTCAGGGTAGATTGCGACAGTGTAAAATTACTCAAAATATCACATGCCGACATCTCTTTGCACGAGAGCATGTCTACAATACACAAACGTGTTTCATCTGATAATGCTTTAAATATATTTGCATATTCTTTATAGCTTGGCTCAAAATTCATTGTCTTTCCCTCTATCGTGATACTGCTTTCCAATTAAAAAATTTCATAACTTCACAGTAAATAATAGCTTAAATACTCAAACATGTCAATATAGTCTATACATTTCATCTTATTACCATACATCATTAAGTTGATAATTTTATTTTCTCATGTTCCGCTTTCCAGTATCTGGGAATAAATATATCTCTATATAAATCTATTGCATAATAGTCCGTAAGTCCGGATACGAAGTCAAGTGCGGCACGTTTGTCATCTTCTGCAATTTTTCTGTATTTTTCCGGTATGTCTTTCGGATTTTTTATGAAATATCCGTACAATTCTTTTACTACGTGGTAACCTCTTCTGCGTTCCGGCATGAGTACCGGTGCCAAATATACGTTGTTAAACATGAATTTTCTGAATATCAACAACGTTTCATCGCCTTTTTCAGACATATGTATTTCATTTTTGTCTATTGAATTTTCAACAAGTTCGCTTACCATTGATGTGATGATTTGAGAGTGTCTTGTGCCGAAACGCTTTTTTACCTCTTCCGGTAAATCTTGAGGTGTCAGCATCTTGCTTGCCTGTGCATCGTCATAGTCGTGGCAAAGGTAGGCGATACGATCGGCGTATTTCACTATTTTACCTTCAAGAGTTTTTGCAAGTACTTCTCCGGTATGATGCAAAATTCCGTCCAATACGACATCCGTCAAATTAAGTCCTTTTCCGTCTTTTTCGATTTTGCTTACAAGTCTTACACTTTGCTCATTGTGCTTGAAATGTCCGCATGCATCGGCAAGTGCAAATTCACCTATATGTCCGAACGGTGTATGTCCCAAGTCGTGTCCGTAGGCAACCGCTTCCGCAAGGTCTTCGTTCAGCGACAATGCACGTGCTACCGTACGTGCTATTTGTGCCACTTCCAATGTATGCGTCATGCGTGTGCGATAATAATCGCCCTTCGGTGCCATGTATACTTGCGTTTTGTGTTTCAATCTTCGAAATGCACTGCTGTGCAATATGCGATCCCGATCACGCTGAAACTTTGTACGCAAAGGACATTCCTGCTCGATATGCTTACGATGTGCATTGGCCGAAAGCATAGCATACTTGCTCAAAGTTAGTCTTTCTCGTTCTTCGGTACGTTCTCGTATCATTGTTACTCCTTTACATTTATTTGAAATATTTTTGAAATTAATACGTTGTTGTTTACAAACGGGGCTTAATTTTATATAGAACAATTATTTTAAATATATATTTACTTTAACATATATTTACTTTAACATATATTTTTATTTGCATAAAGAAAAAGCGACTTTGCAGTCGCTTCTTTTAATATTTATCACCGTAAAATTCTTTATTTTTTTCCACTATCGCCATTATTTTGCTTGCAGTTTCTTCTATCGCTTTATCCGATACGTCTATAACGGTACAGTGAAGTCTTCGCATTACTTCTTTTGCATATACGAGTTCGTCCTGTATTCGTGTAATATCGGTGTAATTTGCCACTCCCGAAAATCCGAGCGCCTTCATTCTTTCGGTACGTATCCCGTTCAATTTATAGGGATCTATAATAAGTCCGATTATACGATGAGGCGGAACTCTGAATATTTCTTCCGGCAAATTCACTTCCGGAACAAGAGGAAGATTTGCAACCTTTATTCTCTTATGTGCCATGTACATGGACAAAGGAGTTTTTGAAGTACGTGATACTCCGATAAGTACAATGTCGGCCTTTTCAAATCCCGAAGGTATTTTTCCGTCATCGTATTTTACCGCAAATTCAATTGCTTCCACTTTTTTGAAATATTCTTCATCGAGTCGATGTATCATTCCGGGTTTAAGTTTCGGTTTCGTTGTCGTGATAGTTTCCAAAGTCTTGAGCATGGGTCCGAGAATATCCACGTATGCAACTCCGGCATTTTTTGCAAACCTTTCAAATGTTTCTCTAAGCTCCATCGACACCAATGTATGGCAAATCATTGCACCGCTTTCCGATGCGTCTTGTACTATACGTTTTATCTGTTCGGTGTGCCTTACAAAGGGTATGCGTGTAATTTCTATATCTTCATCAAATTGTGCAATTGTGGCTTTCGCTACGCTTTCCGCAGTTTCACCTACAGAGTCGGATACTATATATATTTCCGGAATTTTTTCCATAATTACCTCCGCTTACCTTTACCAAGTTCGAGGAAAAGTCTTGTAATATTCGTCTTTGACATACGTCCTACAAGTACAAATCTTCGCTCTCCTTCAACATCTTCGAATTTTCCTACGGGTAAACAGTCTATTTCATAATCTATCATCTTTTGTGCAATACTTACCAAATCTTCGGTAGGTTCGGCATAAATCATCTTTGCACGTGAGGTCATAACCATTGAAATCGGTACTTTAGTCAAATCATCATTTCCCATTGCACATTTCAAAAGGTCTTTTCTCGATACAACACCTGCAACGTCATCTTCCTGTCCGACAAATATGGTTCCTATATCCTCGGTAAAAAGAAGTACGGCCGCATCATAAGCATTTGCACTGCTTTTTACCATAATCGGACGGGACATGCAATCTTTCACCGTAACTGAACGTATTTCCACAGATACCGGATTTTCACCGCCACCTAAGTAAAAATATCCCAATCTGCGGCGAGCCGCAATGATTTCTCCAGCAAGAAGTACCGCCAAATCACCCCTTAATGCACTTCTCGTTACATTAAGACGTTCAGCGATAGTTTCACCTGTTATCGGTTCATTTTCACGTATAATACGAGCTATCTCTTTCTGTCGACTAGTTAATTGCATGTTATCCATCCTATCCATCAATTTATAATGATATTACCACTCGTAATCTTCTGTTTCCGCCAATCCTCTTCCGGTTGCCGCATCAAGCATAATACGCTGTTCAATGTGTGCGACATTTCTCTTTGTAGTCTTTACCATATCGGGGTTTACGGATACGCAATCTATACCGCTCTTAACCAAAAATTCTGTAAAATCAGGATATACCGATGGTGCCTGTCCGCAAATGGAAACTGTCTTTCCGTCCTTGTGTGCCGCCTTGATTAAATGACGAACGGCACGCTTTATAGCAATATTTCTTTCATCAAATAAATGTGAAACGGTATCGTTATTTCTGTCGCAACCGAGTATAAGCATCGTCAAATCGTTCGAACCGATTGAGTAACCGTCAACATACTTATTGAAACGATCCGCCATAATAATATTCGCCGGAAGTTCCGCCATAAGGTAAAGTTTGAAATCCGGACCTCTTACAAGTCCTTCTTCACGCATAATGGAAGTAATCTTTTCCGCCTCTTCAACCGTACGACAGAAAGGAATCATACAATTCAAATTCTTCAAACCGTATTCCTCACGCACCTTCTTTACCGCTTTGAGTTCAAGACGGAACGCTTTCGAATACTTCGGATCATAATAACGTGATGCACCTCTCCAACCGAGCAAATCTGCCGGTTCCAAAGGTTCATAACGATCTCCGCCCTTCAAATCACGATACTCACCGGACTTGAAATCGGAGAAACGAAGTATAACCGGACGAGGAGCCATTGCACGACAAACTTTGCTGATACCTTCCGCCAATTTATCTATAACGACTTCCGGTCTGCCGGTTTCGATAAGGTACAAAGGATGTTCGTGAATGAAAGTTGTCCAAATAAATTCTTCACGCATCAAACCGATACCGTCACAAGGAAGCTTAGAATACTTGTCTGCCAAATCCGGATCTCCCAAATTCATCATTACATGAGTACCTGTCGGCGGGAAATATTCAACCGCTACCGCCTCATGACATTCCTCTTCCTTCTTTATCAAATCGGAAACGATACCGTCATAAACAATACCGTTCTGTGCATCTACGGTAACTTCCTGACCGGTTTTCAAAGTCTTTGTAACTTCGACACTTCTGCTCTTTGTACCTACAATACAAGGAATACCCAACTCACGGGAAACAATGGACGCATGACAAGTCATACCGCCGGCATCGGTAATAATTGCAATAGCCTTCTTCATAGCCGGCACCCAATCCGGAGCTGTCATTGTAGTAACGAGAATTTCACCCTCATTAAACTCGTGAATATCCTTAGGATCGATAATTACATGAACCTTACCGCAAGCAACACCCGGGCTTGCCGGAAGACCCTTTACAACTACATTATGTTCTTCGGTAATGTTCAATTTTACTTCCTCCTTAGCAGATTTCTTATTCTTTCTTGACCATACGGTTTCAGGTCTTGCCTGAAGAATCCACAAACGATTTTCATGATCCACTGCCCATTCCATATCCATGTAGCAACCGTAATGTTTTTCTATCTGTTTTGCATAATTTGCAAGTTCCGCGATCTGTTCATCTGAAATAACTTGCTTTTTGGAAAGTTCTTTCGGCACAATCGTCTCAACGACATCTCCGCCTTCTTTTCTCACAAGTTGAATGCTCTTTTCGGTAATACTTCTGGAAATAATAGACAAATCATCTTTCTTTACAACATAATTATCCGGAGTAACTGTACCCTGAACAATGTATTCACCGAGGCCCCAAGCACCCTCGATCATAATACGATCATCGGCACCGGTAGCCAAATCTACCGTAAACATGACACCTGCAGCCTTTGCATCCGCCATCATCTGAATGGCAGCCGACAAAGCTACATCCTCATGAGCAAAACCTTGCTTTTCTCTATAATAAACGGCACGATCCGTAAAAGTGGAAGCATAACATTCCTTAACCTTACGAATAACCATATCCTTACCCTTTACATTAAGATAAGTATCCTGCTGACCGGCAAAAGAAGCATCCGGCAAATCTTCAGCAGTTGCGGAAGATCTTACAGCCACATAAGGATCGCTCACACCCACACGCTTTGCAAGTTCATCATAAGCATCACCGATAGTATTTGCCAAATCACTCGGCATTTCCGCAGAAATGATACTCTGACGAATTTTCAAACAAACATCTTGCAACTCCTGAGAATCTTCAACATCACTCAAAGTTCCGAGCAATTCATGAATTTTTTTATTCTGTCCGGTTTTTTCCATAAAATAACGATAGGCATCAGCCGTTGTCGCATATCCGTACGGCACAGGAACCTTCGTTGCGGAAGTAAGTTCACCCAAAGAAGAAGACTTACCGCCGACAATACTCACATCGGCTCTACGCAACTCCTCAAACCATAACACATATGCGTTGCCATTATTTCCCATAATATCCCCCTTAGACTGTGTCTTAAAAGTTTTTATTGTATGCTATTTCAGACATTTCAACATTTATAGTATACCGATTAAAATAAAAAGTCAATAATATAAGAAAGTGTAATAAATAAATATAACAAAAAAGACAAGCATTACCGCTTGTCTCAAAATTGTATACTTTTTACGAATTTTTGTATTACTTATAATGAAATAAATTTATATATCAATATATGCAATTAAATCATAACTAAATTACTTTAAGTTATTAACTTTGTGCATTAAGTGTTTACTTTCCGACAAATGATTGTACAACTCAAATTTCATTAACAAAATAAGAAAGATTGTCATCAATAAGATTCGCATCATCATTTTCCATATACTTATTATATGCCTTATTTAAAACATTCTTATCTTCAATACCGAGTTCAATAGAAATAAGAGCTTTTATAAAATCTTCATAATTCTCTTGCATCATAAATTCTATTTGTTTCTTGATTTCCGTAAATTGCATATTAATTTCCTTACGCTGTTCAACTAAATTATTCATTACTTATAATTTCTCTAAGTTTTCCTTCAACTCTTGAAATAATTCCCGTCACCAAAGCATTTCCCATCATAAAATATCTTCTCTTTTCATTCATTGTATCCGTCCAATTTGCCGGAAACATTTGAAAGAAATGGAAATTTATTCATATTAATCAAGTTTGTTTTTATATTATTATCATCGTTCCCGCTGCCAATAGCAGTCCGTAGGTGAGGTTGTTGAATGTTTTTTGATTTATCTTTTTGTGTATTTTGTTTCCTATATACATTGCTATGATTATCGGTATGATTGACAGTATTAAAAGGTATGCAAGATCCATTGTGTACAGTCCTTTTTTTATGTCCGCATACATGAGTACGATGTTCAGTATGCTCCATACTGCCGATACATTTGCACGAAATTCGTTTTTGTCTTGAAATGCACTTACAAGGTATATTACCAACAACGACCCTCCGGATACGAACATTCCATGTATTACTCCGGCTCCGATGAGTATCGGTATCGCTATGTAGTCGGGTATTTTCCCTTTGTACGGTTTGAAAAGTATGTTTTTGAGTGCTACGAGTACGATTATCGCTCCGTATATCGGTATGAGTATTCGTGCGTCTACCATTGTGTACATTTGTATTCCGAAATACATTCCTACAAGCATGAATACGACTATTTTCGTTACTTCTTTTGTTTTCAGATATTTTCTGTTCATTATAGCAACGATTATACATACTGCCCACGATACTATATTTATTACCGCTTTTGCGGTGTCCGGTCCATAGAGGAGTATTGTCGGCGGTATCGAGAGCATTACTCCGGCAAATCCCGTAAGTGATTGTATGATGTTAGATATGAATATTGCGAGCATGAATATCCATTCTTTTATATTTTGAAGTTCCAAGATTTATGTGCCTCCGTTTTATTTCATTTTCATTTGTATTATGTTTCTCAGTTTATACCATTTCTATTATTCTGTAAAGTCATTCATGAGCTTCTTTATGATAAAAACTCATAGCATTTTTGCATTCTTTGTTTCATTTTTTTCATTTTTGTTCATTTTCCCGCACAAAAAAAAGACACCGTCAAGTGTCTTTTTATTTTATACATTCATACTGCTTGTTTTTTGCAGTGTTTTATGTATAAGTCTGTCAAAACGAGTATGAGATGTACTACCGATAGTGACAGTGAAATTATTGAAAGTACGAACATTGCTTTTTTCATGGCTGCCTCCTGATTGGTTTTAATACTGTTTATTTGTATGTTAGCATTTATTTTCTTTTTTTGCTATATGTTTTTTTGTTTTTATTTTGATTTTTACTTTATTTTCCGTTTTTTTGCACAAAAAAAAGCACTTTCGTACTTGATTTTTTTGGCAGGGATAGGTGGAGTCGAACCACCGATGACGGAGTCAAAGTCCGTTGCCTTACCGCTTGGCTATACCCCTATATTAAATTAAAAAATGGGGCGAGTAGTGGGGTTCGAACCCACGCATAACGGAGCCACAATCCGCCGTGTTAACCGCTTCACCATACCCGCCACATGTCGACCATGTCGGACAACAAGTATTATAACATATATATATTTTATACGTCAACTTGTCGGATTGAAAAAAAGTTTTCGTTTTTTCAGTTAATTCCGGAAATTTTACACTGTTTTTCATACATTTATTTTACATATATTTTTACATATATATGTTTTATATCCGGTTTTGAATACAAATGAAAAAATTGATTGAATTTTCTTTTTGAGGTTGCAATTCATTTGCATAGATATTGCGTTCATGTATAATAATATGTATATTAAATTTGGAGGAACTATGAGTACTTTTTTATTTCGCAATCGTTCAATAAACGATTTTTTGGATGTTTTGGCTTCTCCTGCATCCGTTCCCGGCGGCGGTGCCGTTGCCGGTTTGCAGGGTGCACAAGCGTGTGCTTTGGCGGAGATGGTTTGTAATTTCACTCTTACAAATAAGAAGTATGCTTCTATCGAGAGTGATGTGCGTGAAGTTTTGGCAAAACTTTTTTCTGCACGCAATGAATTTTTATCTCTTATGGATAAGGATGCCGAGGGGTTTTCCAAGTTGATGGAAGTTTTACAAAAACCTAAGGAGTCTTTTTCAAGTCCCTCCGAACGTACAAAAGTTTTGGATGACGCTTTCAAGCTTTCCGCTGCCGCTCCGACAGCTATGTCTAAGCTTTGCGCTTCTCTTGTTCCTTGTTTCGTTTTTATTTTGGAAAAGGGAAATAAAAATCTCCTCTCCGATGCGCTTGTCGCATGTAAAGCGTTGACCGCATGTTTCTTTTCCTCTGTGGAAAATATAAGGGCCAATGTAAGTTATGTGAAGGATAAGGCTTATGTCGAGAATGTTGAAAGTGTTTTGAAAAGTCGTATTTCAGATATGAATATTTTGGAAGATACTTTAAAAAGGTACGTGTGAGGTGAAAAATGGATTTATTGAAACAACGCATTTTAAATGAAGGTACGGTTTTACCGGGTAATATTTTGAAGGTTGATTCTTTTTTAAATCATCAGATTGATACTCATCTTGCTATGGAAATGGGTAAGGAGTTTGCAAAGGTTTTCAGCGATTACAAAATCGATCGTGTTTTGACTATCGAGGCTTCCGGTATTGCAATCGGTTTTGCTACCGCTTTGTCTATCGGCGTTCCGCTTGTTTTCGCAAAAAAGACCCGTTCCGCAGTTATGAATGATTTGATGTATTCTACCGAGGTCGAGTCTTTTACGAAGAAGAAAACAAATACGGTTTTCGTAAGTAAACGTTTTTTGCCAAAAGGGGAAAATGTTTTGATTGTAGATGATTTCTTGGCAACGGGTGCCGCTTCATTGGGATTGGCACGTCTTGTCGAAATGGCGGGATCTACCGTTGCCGGTATCGGCATTGCGGTCGAGAAATCTTTCCAAGTAGGCAGACAACGTTTGGAAGAGGACGGCTATCGTATCGAGTCGCTTGCCCGTATTCGTTCCATAGAAAATTTACAAGTTTCTTTTGAAGAGTAATTATATGGATTTTGCAAATTTGCAAACGGCTTTTATTTCTTCGGGTGAAGTTCTGCAGCATCCTCCTATGAGTTTTGCTCCGCTTTCATACCAGCGTTTTGCATATTTTGTAAAATCCGCAAGTTCACCGCTCCAAGTTTTCGTTACGGGATCGTATTTTTCTCCTGTATTGGGGTATACCGCCACCGGTTTGTCGGTGGCTTTTTTTATTTCACAAATCAATGATTCGATGTATTCGGGTTTCGTGCAGTTTACACCTATTGCATGAACTTGATTTTCTTTATCCAAAAATTTTGCAACTTCGGAAATTTCCACACCTTCGGAAATATGCTTTTCATCCTTGCATGAGAATGTAAACCATCCCGTTATATTTTCGTGTCGTTTCAATATATTTACATATGCACGTGCTTCGTCAAATGACGGTATCGTTTCAAATGCGAAAAAGTCGGGATTTTCACTTGCAAGCGATTCTATTTTTTCTTCGTGAAATTCTTCAAGTTCTTTTACTGAAAGTCCGTAATTTCCCACATATTCGGAACCGTCTGCAAGGTATGCACCGTAAGGACCTACTGCAGCTGCAATTGCAAGTTTTCTTTCCGGATGTTTTTTCAGACAATTTTCTTTTGCTTTTTTTGCAAGTTTTACGGAAAGTTTTATAAGTTCGATTGCTTTTTCATGTGTAAATCCTTTGCCCAGAAATCCTTGCACATGCGCCTGATAACTTCCGGTTATTGCAATATCCGCTCCGCTTTCAAAATAGTTTTCATGTACTTTTGTTACGAGTTCGAGATTTTCATAAAGTGCTTTTGCCGACCATAAAGAGTCGCATAAATTCAAACCGGCTTTTTCCAATTCACTTGCAAAACTTCCGTCAATAACCAATAACTTCTTTTCCTTTAAAAGTTCAATTATCGTACTCATTTTCTCCTCCTTATTTCAACAACTCGTCTAACGTATCCGCTCCGCCGTTTTTGAATTCGATGAATGCATCACCTATAAAATATCGATTGACAAAATTATCATCGTAAAATATTTTATAACTAAATTTAATATATTTCTAACACATGAATATTTATACCGTCACTCTTTTCTTTAGCCTTTTAAATTATTACAAAAAAATTTCCCCGTTTGCATTTTAATGCTCAAAATTTACAATTTAAAATTTTTTATTTTATTTTTTATAATGAAATATTAAAACCGCCGATGCGTTGAAAATAATTTTTTTATCCTCGGACCCCCATATTTTTTTATATTTACGGAACTTATTCTATCTATTTCAATCAAAATATTCGGTTTTTTTTATTTATAATGCCGGAAATTTATTTACCCGCATTGTTTTGTTTACAATTTGAATGCTTGCTTTTCACTTCAAATATATTCCGATCATTTTGTTTTTTCAATTTTTATGTGTTTTGATAAATATTTTCAAATTTAAAATTATGCAGCGACATTAATTTTTATATACCGAAAAACAAATTTCCGTCGATTATGAGTTTATTGAATAATTCATTTTGTTGTTTTTTCAATTAACTCATAGTAAAATAAATTAACTATCATCAAGGCAACGTAATATTCGAGCTTTGATGTAAAAAAGGGAGGATGGTAGTTATGGAACGAAAATCTAATGAATTTATCGCCATAGGATTAATGTTGTTTGCTCTGTTTTTCGGTGCGGGCAATCTAATTTTTCCGGTTTTTATGGGACAAAATTCAGGTCTAAATACCGTTGAAGCGAGTATAGGATTTTTGATTACAGGCGTCGGACTGCCGCTGCTCGGTATTTTGGCAGTCTGCTATTCAGGACAGAACTTACGTGATTTGTCATCACGTGTCTCTCCGATTTACGGACTTATTTTCAGTATTGCACTTTACCTTACAATAGGACCATTTTTCGCAATTCCGCGTACAGCTACCGTCTCTTATGAAATTGCCGTTGCTCAATTTGTACCGGCAGACATGAAAGCGTTTGCTTTATACGCATTTGCATTTATATTCTTTGTAATTTCATGGTATCTTGCAGTTTCACCGTCAAAACTTGTTGATCGTGTAGGAAAATACATTACACCTTTTCTTTTGATTTTCCTCGCAATTTTAATTGTTACCGCATTCATTTATCCGATGGGAAATTGGCAGGCACCCGCCGAAGCATACAATACCGCAGGTAAAGCGTTCGGAAAAGCGTTGACCGAAGGTTACAACACAATGGATGCTCTTGCATCGTTGGTATTCGGTGTACTCGTAGTTCAATCTATACGTATGTACGGTGCAAAGACTGAAAAAGAAGTTGCAATAAGTGCTTTCAAATCGGGACTTGTTTCTACATTTTTCATGGCAATTATTTATGCTTCACTTTGCTACATCGGTGCAAATTCAGTAAGTACAATCGGACTTCAGGAAAACGGTGCGTCGGTACTTGTAAAAGTTTCCGCATATTACTTCGGACCTGTCGGAGCAATAATCTTGGGAGTAATAGTAATACTTGCATGTCTTACTACAAGCATCGGACTTATCGCATCTTGTGCGGCATACTTCAACTTGCTCTTTCCGAAAATCAGCCATAAAAACTGGGCAACAATTTTCGCAGTTGTATCATTCGGAGTGGCACTTTTCGGACTGTCGGCAATTATCGCAGGTGCAATACCGGTACTTATGTTCTTATATCCGCTTACCGTTTCACTCATTATTCTTACTTTCTTGAATAATTTGTTCAACGGAGCACGTTGCGTATATGCATGTGCAACTGCATTTACAATAATACCGGCACTTCATGACGCAGTTACGACTGCAGGTATCAATACCGGAAGTATAGGTACATTCATGACATCACTTCCGCTTGCAAACTTCAATATCGGTTGGCTCAACTTCTTTGTTGTAGGATTTGTAATCGGATATGTATGGATGCTTGCAAAAAGAAAATCTGAA
>QWBY01000587.1_pt1 | contig 25019 bp, 24 predicted proteins | sample 1972471 | NCBI WGS metagenome assembly QWBY01 (sample SAMN09866722, study PRJNA288562) | Human gut metagenome isolate term6_stool, whole genome shotgun sequencing... | reverse complement strand
TTTCTGTTTATGTCAATATTTAATTTCTTTAAACCACCGATAAATTTGCTATAGCTCATATCGTTTACTCTGCATTCAGCATTGATTCTAGCTATCCAAAGTTTTCTGAAGTCTCTCTTTCTGTTCTTTCTACCGATATATGCATAGCTTAGTGACTTCATAACTGCTTCGTTAGCAGTTCTAAATAGCTTGCTCTTTGCGCCGAAATATCCTTTAGCTTGTTTTAAAACTTTTTTATGATTCTTTTTTGCATTTACTGCTCTTTTAACTCTAGCCATATTTATCCTCCTATTACAATACCATAGAGTCGATTCTCTTTTGATCGCCCTTTGATACTAATGATCCTTTTCTTAAGTTTCTTACTCTCTTTGCAGATTTCTTTCCTGTTAAGTGTCCTTTGTATGCTTTAAATCTTTTTAATTTACCAGAGGCTGTTCTTTTAAATCTCTTTGCAGACGCTCTGTGTGTTTTCATCTTTGCCATTTGTATTCCTCCTAATTTTTATTATTTTGAGCAACAGTCATAGACATGTTTCTTCCTTCTAACTTAGGTGCTTTTTCAACCATAGCTTCAGGACCTAATAGCTCTATAAATTGATCAAGAACTTCTCTTCCAAGCTCAGTATGTCCCATCTCTCTACCTCTAAAGCGAACGGACACCTTAACCTTGTCTCCATTTTGAATAAACTTTAATGTTGTTCTAGCTTTAACATTTAAGTCGTGGTCTTCAATGTTTGGAGTCATTCTGATCTCTTTAATATTGATAACTTTTTGTTTCTTCTTTGCTTCCTTGTTCTTCTTTTGAAGTTCATATCTGTACTTACCGTAGTCCATGACCTTACAAACAACAGGGTCAGCATTCGGAGAAACCATTACAAGGTCCAATTTAGCATTTTGTGCTATCTCTAAAGCCTTATCGTTGTCGACAATACCATATTGAGTTCCGTCTTCACCAATAAGTCTTACTTTTGGATTTCTAATCTCTTCGTTGATTAGTAGCTCTTTAATTGTTTACACCTCCATTAAAAAAAACGGGCATGAAAAAATGCCCGTACAATACAATTAATTAACCTTATGAACAACCGGTTATAAGGTGAGAAAGCATTTTCTTCTTGTTTTATTATTCTTTACTCATATAGTATATACTCATGCAGAACGTTTGTCAAGTACTTTTTTTGTTTTCACAAAATATTTTTTGCTATGACAATGCTGCCTCGCTTATACTATATGTTTATATTAACATTAATAAGGCCACTTGTCAAGTCGTCGTGACTGATGATGAAGCATATCCTTTCGTCTCTAGTCTCACTTAAGTAATCGTATATCTCTTTCGTTGATTCCTTGTCAATGTTTGAGCATATCTCATCCAAAACGAGTATGTCAGGATTTTTTAGTAAGGACCTTGCAAATGATATCTTTTGCTTTTCGCCTCCAGATAGGTTTGTCCCACCCATAAGTATATCATCATCAAGGGACTTCTTCTCAAGTATGGATCTGATGAATTGATTTTCTTCTAAGTCGATGTGGCTGCCATCATCAAAATCAAGTAGAAGGTTCTTCCTTAGTGAGCCGTTGACTATAGGCGCGTTTTGAACTACATATTCAATACGATCTCTTATGTCTTCGTTTTTGCACTTGTCGATATCTATGCCATTAACTTTAATTATCTTAACGTCTCTAAACTTAACCAGGCTTTTGGCAAATGTACTCTTGCCACTACCATTGGCACCGTTGATTCTAACTATGTCGCCCTTCTTAAGCCTTGCCTTTGCGTTAAAATCAAGCTTCATATCTTTGATATTTATACCATTGACATCAAGCTCTATATCATTAATCACGTCAATAGCTTCACCGCCATCAGTCTCTTTATTGGCGATGAGTTCTTTTTCAAAATCTTTTGCTATATCAAAATTTCTCTTCTCAATATTTGAATTAGTTATTGTCGAAACATTAGCAAAGTAAAGTGGGAAGATTAAAGTAACGAGTATAATTGAGTAAATGCTGCTGCTATGCGCCATGTAATCATAAACAACTATCAGTAAAAGAAGTGTTTTTATAATCTCGTTAATGCCTTCTAAGACCACTGTCATCGACTGAGCGTATTCATTGACCCTTGCCATGCTTCCGTAAACCTTTTCTGTCGCTGGTTCTAATTTATTGTAAATCACAGACTTATCAGAAAGCTGCTTTACATAGTCAACTTCTTGTACATAAGAAAGTATCTCTTGAAAGCCCATGCCAGTCATCTTTTGCATCTCTTCAGACTTTTTCTTAAGCTTCTTATTTAATAATTTATATCCAAAATAGTTTATAGGCAGCGCCAAAAACATTATCAAGGCCAAATACAAATTTACATTTGCAATTAAAATTAAACATACTAAGGCAACTAAAAACGAGGAAAATATCTGTATGTAGCCATTCATCATAAAGGAGTAGATGCTGTTAACAGATATCGATGCTCTCTCTAGTAAGTTCATAGCTCCCTTTTCGATTATACTGTCGTAGTTCATATTAAAAATGTTTTTTATGTATGAAATGAAATTGCCTTTATTATACTCCTTTGCAAACTTTTCTCTAAAAATTGTGAATAGTATCGTAAGCAGTTTTGAAGCCAGTATAAGTAAGACTATGAATACTATCTTCTTCGTATCAAGCGGCGTGCCATTTGCCTTCCATAGCTGAATGAATATCGGGGCAAGTAGTGCTGATATTGATGAAAACAGTATCAGGATAAACATGATTATAAAAAATTTTTTGTACTTCATAAGATCCTCCCTTGTAATGATTTAGCAAAATAAATTCTTATTATATTCATTATACCACAACCCCCCCCCCTAAAAACATACAAGTAATATAATGTTTTTTAATAAATCTTATACTTCCTTCGTTTATTATAAGTCTTTCTTATATATAGGCAAAAGAAAACTGAGTAAGATCTCTTACTCAGCTTCCCTTATATTAATTACTTTTCATTGCAAAGTCTAGGCTTATTGTGTTGTTAAGTATATTCATATACTCTTTGTCTGTTACTAGTTCAAGTCTTAACTGCTCTTTGCCTTCCGCTGCTACGCTCGATGCATCTGCCCTTAGCTTAAACGTATCTTCGTCTATCTTATCTAAGACTGACTTGTATCCTTTCAAGCGCAATGTGATAAACTTATCGTTTGTATCTTTTAGTTCGAAGTCATCACTTAAGTTTACTAGCTCAAGGTTTGCAAGTGGCACCTTAATTTCTCTTTCTGCCTCTTCTTCTACTTCATAAGTAACGCTTATCTTAACGTTCTCATCAAGTAGTTCAACTCCCTTAGGTAGTATAGGCTTAACTATAAGCTCGCCGTCCTTAGGTTCGACTGCATCGCTAACCTCTATCTTCTCTGTCTTGATGGAGTTTATGCTGTCAATGTCGTCTTGACCTTTAATTACAAGATTTTGCGGACTAGTCTTTATATTAACTATCTTGTAGTTGCTTGGCAAATGGCTTACAAAGTCTGTCTCTATAGGAACTGACTTTGTCTTATCTATCTGTGCATTGATATTAACAACTTGTGGATATAGACTTACTTGATCTATCTGATTGTCCTTGATATCAACCGCATATAGCTTACTTGATATTGTAAATGGCTTATCCTTGTTTGTTAAATCTATCTCTGCTATGACTTTGTCGACCTTTGCTATATAGCTTTCTGGTCCTGTAAGTTTAACATTCTCCACGTCCATGGATATGTCGGAGAGAGCATAATTTTCTTTAACCTCGCCTTTTTGTCTTACCTCTATAGGTTTCTTATATGACTCGACGCTGTCAAGGTTAAATATGATTTCTGACGGTCCTACTGATGTAACTTGTAGTGTGTTGTACTGACCAATGATCTCTGCCTTAACGGGCACTCTTGCTTGTCCTGCACTGTAGCCTCTAAAGTCTATGGCTGCCTTGATGTTGTTTTCGTTTATATTGTCAAGCTCGCTCTTCTTACCTTTTACTTGAACCGAAACTTTTGCCTCGCTTGGTCCAAGGTTAACAAGCTTTGTATTGTTAAGGTAGTCAAGGCTCTTAAACGCAACTGTTATGTTTCTATATGTCCTTGTTTCTTCTGGGTTAACAAGTCCCATAACATAGTACCAAAGGAAGATGGCAATGATGACTGAAACTACTTTTGCAATAATATTACTCTTGTTCTTGATCTTGAACTTCTTCATCTTGAACTTCATCTTTTGCCCTCCATTTGAATAATGCTTTTTCTTCGTTACTTTCTGGTAAGTAGACGCTTAATAGTTTTTCTCTAAGCGTGTTCTCGTCTAAGTATCTAGAGATAACACCTTCTTCTGCTGTGGAGATGGATCCTGTCTCTTCGGATACTATAACTGCAAGCGCGTCACTCATCTCTGTTACACCAAGTGCTGCTCTGTGTCTTGTGCCAAGCTCCCTTGGTACGTTTTGATTGTCTGTAAGCGGCAAGAAGCACGCTGCGGCTCTGATCTTATCGCTCTTAATAACAACCGCTCCGTCGTGTAGAGGAGTGTTAGGTATAAAGATGTTGATAAGTAGGTCGCTTGAAACAAGGCCATCGATATCAGTACCTGTATCGACTATCTCATTAAGACCAGTCTTTCTCTCGATAACTATAAGTGCGCCTATCTTTTGTCTTGATAGTGATAGACAGGCGTCTACTATCTCGTTAACTGTTCTTGAAAAATTTTCTTTTTTAAACTCGGAAATTGATTTAGAAAAGAACTTCATCCTTCCTATATACTCAAGTCCACGTCTCAACTCTGGCTGAAATACAACAACTAAAGCGATAAGACCTACATTGAATAGGTTCTCGATTAACCACCTAAGTGTATATAGGTGAAAGACTTCACTTAGCTTTGTAACTATAAGCAAGGCCAAGAAGCCTTTTGTTAGCTGCTCAGCTCTTGTTTGCTTTACAAGCTTGTATAGTTGATATATTATAAGCGCGATAATTGTGATGTCGATAAGGTAGCTGAGTTTAAAATTTACAAATATATCGCTAATTTGTCCTAACATAGGTCCTCCTACATAAGTTCTTCAAACTTATCCATAAACTCGTTAAATGTATCTAAGCTGTTTAGTATTGGGTCTTTCTTTGTCATATCTACTCCTGCTTCCTTAAGTATGTCGATTGGGTACTCGCTTGAGCCTTTTGATAAGAAGCCAAGGTATTTTTCCACTGCTCCTTCTTCTTTAGAAAGTACTTTTCTCGCAAATTCTGTTGCGCAGCTAATACCTGTTGAGTATTGGAATACATAGAAGTTGTAGTAGAAGTGAGGTATTCTTGCCCACTCATACTTGATCTTATCATCAACAACTACATCATCGCCGTAGTAGAACTTATTTAAATCGTAGTAAGTTTTGTTCAAGTAATCTGCGTTTAATGTGCCGCCTTCTTGTGCATACTTGTGAATTATATTTTCAAATTCAGCAAACATTGCTTGTCTATATAATGTAGTTCTAAATGACTCAAGGTAGTTGTCTATGAAGTATAATTTTTCTTCTTTAGTCTTAGCATTGTCAATCATGTAGTGAGTTAGTAGTGTCTCGTTCATAGTTGAAGCAATCTCTGCTAAAAATATACTGTAGTTTGCGTATTGCACCGGTTGATGTGAGTTAGTTAGGTAAGTGTGCATAGAGTGGCCCATTTCATGACAGCATGTGAAAACTGAGTCAAGTGATTTGTTGTGATTTAAAAGGATGTATGGATATGTTCCCTTAACACCTGATGAGAAGGCTCCGCCCCTCTTACCCTTTGTTTCATAAACGTCAACCCATCTTGAGTGATATCCCTTGTAGGCAATGTCTTGATACTCTTTACCAAGTGGTGCAATTGCTTCCTTGATAATCTCTGTTGCTTGTGGGTAATCAATCTCGAACTTTAAGCTATTAAGTATTGGCATGTAGATGTCATACATGTGTTGTTCTTTAAGTCCCATATACTTCTTTCTAAGCTTCATATATCTATGAAGGTAGCCAATCTTGTCATGCACTGCTTCGATTAGGTTATCATATATCTTTTCGTCAACAGCGTTAGCGAATAACGCAGCCTCTCTTGCGCTCTTAAAGTTTCTAACTTCAGCTCTGAAGATGTTCTTCTTAACTGCTGCCTTAAGTGTTGCTGCAAGCATATTGATATGGTCAGCGTAGTTGTCGTAGTATGTGTTGAATGTATTCTTTCTTAAGACTTCGTCGTCTTGTGAAAGAAGTTTTGTGAAGACTCCAGAGCTTAGTGGATGCATATTGCCATCTTTATCTGCAACTGAATCAAACTTTAGATCTGCATAAGAGAACATTTGATATATGTCATCTGGCGCGCTATATAGGTCTCCCGCCTTTGATAGAAGTGCCTCTTCCTTTTCGCTAAGAGTGTGAGCTTCGTATCTAAGTATGTCTTCAAAAGTCTTTCTATACTCTTCAAGGCCTTTTTCTTCAGAAATGAATTTTTCTATATTCTTTCTTCCTACCTTTAAAATTTCAGGTGATTCGAAAGCTAAGATAGTTGAGAATTTTACTTCTAATGATTGTGCCTTGTCAGCAAGCTCTTGACTCTTTGTATCTGTAGTGTCTTGTGAGAACTTTAAGCTTGCATAAACAAATATTAGCTCAAGTCTATGAATAAGTTCGTATTTTAACTTAGTAAATTCAAGCAAAGTCTTTGCACTTTCGCCAAGCCTTCCTTCATACTCACTTAATTTTAAAATGTCCTTTGAAATCTTGTCGTACTCTTCGGACCATTTGTCATCATTTTCAAAGATCTTCGTTAAATCCCACTTAAATTGTTCATCAATTTGATCTCTTGTTTTTAATTCGTCCATGTTAACATCCCTTTCTATTTATTGTAATTATTTATTAGATAATTGTTTATCGCCTTAACAATGCCTTGCATTTGGTAGCCCATCTTCTTTTGGTCTTCGCTCACAACACAGATGCTATAATCAAGCTTATCAGACTCTATAAAGCTTACTAGCCATGCGTTGTACTTACCCTTGCCAAGTTCTGCAGTACCAGTCTTAGCACCTATAATGAAGCCCTTTCTATACAAGGCCTTCGCTGTACCGCTCTTCACAGTCTCTAGCATCGCTTCCTTTACTTTGTCAGCGTCCTCTTTATTGCCAACTGTCTTATACACTTCGCTCTTTGTTGATTCAAGCAAGGTGCCCTTATTGTCCTTGACCATCTTCACGATGTAAGGTTTAAGCATTACACCCTCCTTGGCTATGGCGCTAGTCATCATAAGCATATTAAGAGGGCTTACTAGTATTGAGCCTTGACCTATAGAGTCCGCTGCAAGCTCTGTTTTGCCTGCATCTCTATTGAACTTCGATTTAGCAAAAACTAAGTCAAAGGTAAAGTCCTTGTCTATATAAAAGTCTTCTATAGTATCTAAGAATATATCCTTGTTCATGCTCATAACCTTGTTTATGAAGTAGGTGTTGATTGACCTACTTATAGCAGCATTTAGATCAACATCGCCATACTTCTTTGCACCAGAGTTTTTGAAGACATAAGAGTCGACTGTCTCGCTACCTGTGTCGGTGTAGCTTAAGTCTTTCTTTGCCTTTAATATCGCCATGGCACTTACTAGCTTAAATGTTGAGCCCGGCTGATATAGTCCTTGGGTCGCTCTGTTTAGTAGTTCTCCGCCATTTGAATTGACAAAGTCGTCCCAGTTTTGATCTATAGTTGATGGATTGAAGCCAGGGTTTGAGTGCATAGCAAGCACTTCGCCTGTTCTGTTATCCATGACTATGACTGCGCCTTTGTCCTTTGCAAAATTCTTCTCTATAAGCGCTTCTAAGTTATTATCTATAGACAAAACTAGTGACTTACCAGCTCTGTCGTTAAATATCTTTCTTATATCCTTGAAGTAGTCGTCCTTGTCGGTGCCCGTTAAAACATCGTTGAAGGTACTTTCAAGGCCTTGCTTGCCATACTTCTTGCTAGTGTAGCCAATGACGTGCGAGTACCTTTTTCCAAATGGATACATCCTTTCTTTCTCTTCGCCCTTGACCTTTGTCGCAGCAAGTATAACACCGTTTCTGTCATATATAGTGCCTCTAATAACATTCTCCTCGTCTACTCTGTTACGCCTGTTATAAGGATTGTTCTTTATATCATTTGCAAGAAATAATTGAAAGTATGTTAGGTAGAATATTATTCCAAAGAAGGCCGCTAAAAATATTATTAGTGAAATTATAATTCTCTTATTCGTTCTATCCATCGACTTCACCTTCCATGCTCGATAGCTGAACCATAGCTAGAATTATGAAGGACGCTAGTATCGATGTGCCTCCGTAGGCAACGAAAGGAAGCGTTACCCCTGTTAATGGTATAAGCTTTAGTACGCCGCCTAAAATTAGCAAGGCTTGTATCGAGAATAAAACTGCGCAGTTGAAGCTTAAGACCTTGTAGAAGGTATCGTTCGACTTAAGCGCTATCTTGAATATTCTTGAAATAAGCATTATGAATAACATAATGATTGCGATGCCAACTAGTGTACCCATCTCCTCACATATAGCTGAGAAGATAAAGTCGCTTGTCGCAACTGGTATAGTCTTAGGTAGACCTAGACCTATGCCTGTGCCAAGAAAACCGCCTGAACTGATGGCAAAGAGCGACTGCGTTATTTGTAGTCCAATGCCATCCATATAGTCCCAAGGATTGATAAAGCTTAGTACTCTTACTCTTACGTGACTGAATAAGTAGTAGCTCACAACGCTCATCACTACAGCTAAGAGTAGGTTTACATACTTTAAGTACTTCTTCTTTTCAAAGACGAACTCGCTAAACATCATCATACCGTAGATGATGACTGCTGAGCCAAGGTCCTTTTGTAAGAAGAAAAACATTATGAAACTGTATGTTATTAGTGTAAAGATTTCAGGTCCATACTTCATATTGGCATACCTTTTGTAGTTCTTGTAGTAGATTGCTTGCAAGAATATATATAGTATCTTGATGAACTCACCTGGTTGGAACCTTACTGGTCCAAGCCTTATCCAGTTTCTCGCTCCATACTTCGTCTTACCTAGTACAAGCGTCAATATAAACAGTATGTAAATTAGCGCTAAGACTAGAAAGAACATCTTGTCAAACTTATTCTTCATCGCCGTCAATATAAAGATGGCGAGATAAAAAACAAGTATACCTATGCTTATCCAAATAACTTGCTTAAAGCCACTTATCTCATCAAGCCTTAGTATCTCAAAGGTCCCTATTGAAAAGAGCATAGATACTATAAGGTTTAAGTAACGATCTGCCTTCGGCGATATCTTGATAAGCAAGATGTTAAGTAAGTAGATAAGCACAAGCACGCCAGCTGTGTAATATATAAAATTATTCGTCGGCTTCATGTCTTTGTAAAAGTAGAATAAACTTAGTTCTAATATTACAAACATAAAGACCAGTAGCAAAGGTCTTGCTATGTTTATTCTCTTTCTCATCTATAGCTCCCTGTTCACAAAAACAAATTTTATATCATTTACTTCTATGACGTCTCCGTCCTCAAGTATGACCTCGTCATTAATCTTAGTGCCATTGACATAAGTGCCGTTTTTGCTACCAAGATCTCTTAGGTAATACTCGCCTCCGTCCTCTTCGATGATGAAGTGGTTCTTCGATATGAAATTGTAATCAAGCCTAATGTCTGAGTACCTATCGCGTCCCACACTTAAGCTCTCTCTAATTGGATATATCTTGTCCTTCGCTTCGTCATCGATGAGCTTTAAGTAAGCACCCTTCTTCGAAGCTTGAGTAGACTTTATATCTTGAAAGATCATCTTCGCTATTTGAAAGACGAAGAGATATATAATAATTATGAATACATACTTTAGTATCATAGACAGTATTGAAAAAAAGTCCACAGCCTTCACCTCATATTTATTTTATCACAAAGCAAGAGTTTTTGCTATGAATATTGAAAAATATTTACTAATCTGTTAGAATTAATTAAAGAGGTGTATTATGAACGAGAAGGCTTATAACTATGCAATTAAATATTTGAAGAACATCAAGACTAAGAAGGACGTCTACGACTACCTAATCCGTAAAGGCTTTAGTGACGAAGAGACTAGTGAGGTCTGTGACTATATAGAAGAGGTCGGCCTTGTTGATGACGATCTATACATTAAGTTCTTCGTTGAAGATAGCTTTCGCATCAAGAACAAAGGTGCAAGAAAGATCGCCTATGAGTTAAAGCAAAGAGGCATAGATGATGATAAGATTTACGAGGCGATGGAAGAAGCAAAAGAGATGGAGTATGATGCACTTAAGGAGGCATATGAAAGAAAACTCGACGCAACAAAGAGCGAGACTGACCAGTACAAAAGAAAGAACAAGATCATTCGCTTCCTAATAAGTAGAGGCTTCGACTACTCAGACATTAAGGACATAGTTGATATATAATGAGTAAGCTCTACTACATCTACATGCTTAAGTGCAAGGACGGTTCCATATACACAGGCTACACCGACAATATATATAAGCGCATAGAAAAGCACAGAAGTGGCAAGGGTGCGAAGTACACAAGAGGGCGTGGACCCTTTGAGCTCGTCCACTACGAGAGCTTCTTAACAAAGGAAGAAGCCATGCAAAGAGAGGCAGCGATTAAAAAGCTGACTAAAGAAGCAAAATTAAAATTAATAGAGCGTGACGCAAAAAAAGAGTAGACCAATCTGTCTACTCTTTATCTTTATCTTTATCTTTATCTATATCTTGTTTTTTATCTGTACTTAATCTCGTAGTTCTTTTCTTCTTTTTTCTCTTTGCCATCGATCCCATCGCTATAGCGACAAAGAGTGATGTAAAAGCACTCGTTAACGATATAACTACAAGCTTCAAATCAACTACCGATGTTTGCAATATGCTTCTCTTGTTGCCCTTTATTAATAATAGAAAGGCAAAGACTATCAAACCTATAGTCGGTATATACTTTACAAACTTATACTTCATAAAGCTTACGTGTAAGAACAAAACAAGTACGGCAAAGACTAGTGCGACGACAAATAGTATCGCAGTCTCTGTCATATATGGTCTTACCTCTGTAAGTATTTTTTCTAAAATTGATTTTATAGTACCCATTACTTCACCTTCAATATGATTACTTATTATACAACATATGAGGGGTATTTGCAAGCGTAATTATTTTATCTTTCTAGCTCCTAAGGATATGAATTTCTCTCTCCACATATTGCCATACTGACCAAGTGCCCACTCGTTCATGATGATGTTTGAGTTTAAATCCATAGTAAAGACTTCACTAGCTAAACGAGACCTATGCACCTCGTATGCACATAGAGACTTGTCCTTATATATCATCGCCATGGCCTTGTTAGGAGAACTGAACGCATCTCTAAGCTTAGGGAACTTCTCCTTCAATACTTCGTAATTAAAGTCAAGCTCATCAAAGCGCACTAAGTTTTTGTTTGGCCTCTTCATAACGAAGCTGTCCTTATATAGACCAGGGTAGTTTATGTCTTCCTCTCTCTTCTTAAGTATCCAGTAGCCGTTGTTCCTAGCAAGTGTAATGTTTCTTGCATCGTTTGATATGTTCTTGAACTCGTCCATGCTATAGGTCTTAGTGTTATCAGTCTCGTCGTCTTCTATAAGCTCTCGAAGCGATGCCTTATTGTACTGACTATAGTTGTCCAGAAAATATACACCCACGTCTCCGTTGTCCTTAAACCTCGACTCTATCTCATATGAAAAGTAGTCGTTGCCAACAAATAGAATCTTTCTAGCTCTATCGAGCTTTCTATTTTTATTCGCATCATATAGTACAAGCGACTCAAATGTATTGATATGGTCATTAATAACTAAGAAGTCTTCTTGATATATGCCGTCCTTTTCAATATTTACGCACTCAATCCTTGTAAAGCCATCGCGCCTTGGCACTAGTAAATAGTCAAGCTCATATGCCTCGCCCTTGTATGGCTGCATGTATATGGTCTTGTACTTAGGCACGCCATCTTCATCATTTCTAAGCCCTATCAGGAAACCTATGTCCTCATCTATGGCCTCATGGGCTTCATCTGATGTGCTCTCAACAAGAGCAACTAGCTCTTTAAGATGCATCTCGTCAAGTGTCTTGTCTGTCTTAGTAAGTGTGTATAAATACTTACCAAGCTTAGTCATCATCTTGTCGCCATTAATGATAAGGTCGTATCTAAAGCTTCCGTCCTCATACACTGAGTACACGTCTGCATATACGCCTTTGATGTCCTTAAGCTCTATCTTGTAGTTGAAGAAGAGGTAGTCACTTAAGAGCACTCTCCTATACTTTAGCTTCGCACCCTTGATAAGATCGTTACCTATGATGTAGTCGTCATCACTTATATAGATGTAGTCGTCCACTCTTAGTGATGAGTCGACTTCTCTTTGCTTCTCTTCAACGTCCATGATATCCTTTACTTGCCACACTCCATATAGGTCTGGATTCGATACCCTCTTTCCTGTATTGCATGAGGCTAGTAGCAGCACCATTAAGATGAGGCTCAATAAACTAAGAAGCTTTTTCATCTTTGATCTCCTTTGCAAGCTTTACTGTGAACTTAGTGCCCTCATCTACTTTTGATTCGATATATATCTCTCCCTTATGCAGCTCAACTATCTCCTTAACGATGGCAAGGCCAATGCCAGTATGAGACTTTGATTTTTTACCTGTGTAGAACTTTTCGAAGATGTACTTAAGCTCTCCTTCTTCTATGCCGACTCCTTCATCAATAACATCTATGAAGTAGCTGTCCTTGTCTTGATAAAGGTTAACTGTTATAAGTCCTCTCTCTTTATTAAACTTAACAGCGTTATCAAGTAGATTGATTAGAACTTGCTTGATTCTGTTTTCATCACCATAGTAAAGGTAAGAGGCGTCAGCAATGTTTAGCTCTATGCTCTCTTTGTTCTTCTCAAGCTTAGGGAAGACCTGCTTAGTGATGTCTTCAACGCAAATCTTAAGGTCGAAGTAGTCTTTGTTAAGTGAGATTTTGCCCGAGATAAGACTTGAGAAGTCAAGCAGCTCTTCTAATAATGAGCTAAGTCTTTCACTCTCACTAATAAGTATATCGTGAGCAAGCTCTGTTGTCTCTTGATCGAGCTCGCCATCTTTTAATGTATATGCCCAGCCTGTTAATGATGTAAGAGGCGTTCTTAGTTCGTGTGAGATGTTTGCTATGAACTCATTCTTTAACTCGTCATGCTTAATTATCTCGTCTGATAGTATGTTCATCGCGTTTGATAGCGCACCTATTTCATTCTTAAGCTTAAGTCTCGATTTGTCCTTGTAGTTTCCCTTCGACATACGCATAGCTATCCTTGTAAGGTATTTGATTGGATTAACTATGGAGTCACTTATGAAGTTAGAGATTATTATACAAACGAGCAAGACTAAAAGGCTTATTGCCGCTATGATGATGGAAAGCTTGTTCGTAAAATCATCAACTTGCCCTAAGCCGAAAAATAATCTTAAATAATATATAGGCTCATCGTCGTGCATAACTGCCGTACTAACTGTTAAGACCCTCTTACCTGATGCAGAGTCGCGGCCTATCCAAGTCGCACTTGCGTTTTGAATAAGCTTGTCCATCTCAGGTGCTGTAGTGTACTTATAACCTTCTGAGTCAAATAGCACTGTGCCATCTAGGTCTAAAATTTCGAGCCTTTGATCGATATTGTTGTAGAAGAGGTTTGGATGCTGATTGATTGCTTCCTTTAGCTTCTCATTGCTTGTAAAGCCGTAAAACTTTCTGTCGTAGTCAACATACATGTCCAAGGTGTCCTTCGCGTTCTCTATAGTCTGATTGTAGTAGAACCTCTTGAACATATACGAGGAGAATATATTGATCAGTACAAGCGATATAAAGACAAGCAAGATGAAATTCTGCATCAAGCTCTTCTTTAAACTATTCTTTGTATTCAAAAGTAAATCCCTCTCCCCAAATAGTTTTTAAGTGTTCAGGATTCGATGGATCCTTCTCTATCTTCTTTCTTAGTCTGGATATGTTTACATCGACAAGCTTAGTATCCATTAGGTAGTCGTAACCCCAGACAGTCTTTACTATGTCCTTTCTCTTGACAAGTATGTTTGCATTCTCTATTAAATACTTGATGATGCCAAACTCAGTTGGTGTTAGCTCTATCAATTCGTCATCAACATAAAAGTCCTTTAGGTTTAAATCGACTCTGAACTTGCCAAGAACGATTTCTTTCTCTTCCTTCTTCTCATTGATAAGCCTTCTACTGATGGACTTGATCCTTAAGATAAGCTCCTTCGGGTTGAATGGCTTTGAAAGGTAGTCATCAGCTCCCGACTCAAAAGCGTTTATCTTGTCTATGTCCTCGCTCCTTGCAGTCAGCATGATGATTGCCATGTTTGGATATACTTCTCTAAGTATCTTAAGAAGCGTAATGCCATCCATCTTCACAAGCATGATGTCAAGTACTGCTATGTCAAAATTTATTTCTTTGCACGCTTCAAGTGCTTCTTCTGCACTCTCATAGTCATTAACAAGGTAGCCTTCCTTCTCTAAGTTTATCTTAACAAACTTCCTTATTGCTGCTTCATCTTCAACTAATAGTATTCTGTAATCCATATCATCTACTCCATATCAATAAATTTATCTTTTGATAGAATAAATAGTCTCGCACTTGCATCCTTTTTGAATATAGTCTTAACAGCTTCTACATACATAGACATCTGCTTAGCATATAGCTCCTTAAGTGCATTGTCATCAAGACTAGTGAGCTTGTAGTCAGTAATGACTACTCTGTCATCATATACATCTAATCTATCAATAACCCCTGTGTATATTATATCATCTTTAATGTAATAATACTCGAATTCCTTATATGTTTTGACATTCTTAACAATTTTGTAAAACTTTTCATAGTTCTTCGCACAGATTAGTAATAAATTTTCTTCCCTTTCGCTCAATGCATATGCATCCACTGTATCCTTAAAAACTTTATCGAAGTCCTCTCCCTCATATGCTTCACAAAATCTATGTGCAGCTGAGCCAAGCTTCTTCTTGTCACTCGAGTCACTTTCCAAATCGTCTCTCTCGTCATCATATACCTTAAAGGTGTTTAGATTATAATCATATGCATATTTAGACCTCGATGGTAGAGGCGCATATAAGCTCTCGTACTTCACCATGTCCTTCGTTATAAGGTCATCGTCACTTGCAAGGCACTCTTCTTCATCTATATCGAGCTCTCTTTCATAAAAGTTTGCCTCTTCACTAGTCGCATCAATCTCTTCTATATATGGGTTGAAGCCGCTCTTGCCACCTGACTTATATATGATGAGCTGCTCCTTTGCTCTCGTTAGCATTACATATAAGTTTCTTATCTTCTCTTCTTCATCTAGTTCACTATCGCCACTTTGTGCCGCCTTGAAGTTTGAGTAAAGATCTTTAAATCTTAAGAAGATTTTATCATCACAGAGCCTTGCAAAGCTAAAGTCGCTCGCTCTTTTAAAGGACATCTGTGCACAGATAACCACCTTAGCTTCAAGGCCCTTTGCCTTGTGCACAGTCATTATCCTTACTATGTCATCGTCCTCGCTGATGTATGAGGGCTCAGCTGCCCCCTTATCTCTTAGCGAAAGTATCTTCTCTGCAAGAGTGTCGAAACTCGTTATGCCCGACTCATAGTATGATCCTAGTCTATCTAGGAAGCTGCGAACGTTTGTGTAGGCTTGCGCGCCCCTCTTCCTTATAAGCAGCTTCTCCATATACTTAGTCTCATCAAAGAAGGCCTTCAATACTTCGTCAAGCCTTTCTTCATCCTTCATGTGTATATACTTATCAAGCTCTTCCTTGTAATACCTAAAGTCATCTCTGTCCTTTGCCAAGAATATCTCGTCGTCATCTATGGCATAGAAGCTGCTTCTTAAAAGCGCAATTAGTGAAAGCTCGTCCTCATACCTTAGGTAGTGAATGAAGTTGTAGATGTCTTCCATCTCATCGCGTTCGTTCAATGCTTTGTTTGCTGTGTTATATACAGGCACCTTTGACCTCTTAAGAGCCTTCTCTATGGCAGATGAGTCTCTATTGGAACGCACTAAGACAAGCATATCGCCAAAGGCAAGGCCGCCCTCGTTTAGATCCATAATCTTGTTTGCTATGGCAGTAGCTTCGAGCTCTCTATCGTTCTTGTCGTTGTAATTAATAAGTTTCACTTCACTATCATTGATGTCGCCCTTAAAGACTAGGTCCTCATAGTCCACTATCTTATCTTTAAAAAGTTTGTTGACAGTGGCAATAATTTTTTCGCCTGTTCTATAATTTTCGTTCATGCTAATAGCTGTAGACCTTTCATCATTCAAAAAGTCCTTCTTAACTGAGCGGTATAGACTCACGTCTGCACCTCTAAACGCATATATGGACTGCTTGAAGTCACCAACAACGAAGAGTCTGTCTCCACCAAGCGCCTCATTAAGTAGGTAGTATATTTCCTTTTGTATAGGTGAAGTGTCTTGAAACTCATCAACCATGATGTAGCTAAGTCTGCCCTTAAGTGTCTTTCGCACCTCTTCCGTCTTAAGTAAATCCCTAAAGAGTATCTCCAAGTCATTAAAGTCAAGTGCTGCCTCTTTTTCTTTGTAGCTCTTATACTTAGCATGCGCCCTCTCAAGTAATGTGAAGAAGTCCTTATATAGACTAAGTTTATTTACTTCAAGCGCTTTAAGTATGTAGCTTGCGCTGTCCGTGATAGCATCGTAGCACTCTTTCTTTTTTGCATTCACTCCGATATTGTATGCAAAGTCGTTAAGTAGGTTTATATTAAGCTCATCTGCTCTTGTAGTCCTTAGTGCATCTAATGAGCCTTTATATCTATCAATCACCTTGTATAGTTTAGAAGTCTCCTTTATATCGCCTTTCACTTCATCTATGGCGTCCGTCATCCTATTAAGAGCCACGCTTATACTAGCTTCGTCATAGCATGAACTGATGTAAGTTATAGTATTATCATACAGCTTCTCAAGGTCCATCCCCATAGTCTTCTTTATGATGTTCTTAAGGCTACTCACAAAGTTGTCGTCGTAGTTTCTATCAAGTGCCTTAAATAGCTCTTCATAATTTTTCTCATCAAGTGCTTCCCTTATTGCCTTATCGAGCAGCTCATCTGCTTCGTCCTCTTCCACCACTCTCGCGCGTGGATCAATGTTTGCAAGAAGCGGAAAAGCCTTTAGTATCTTGAAGGCAAATTGATGCACTGTAGAAACACTTGCGACAGGCATATTGTTGTAGTAGTCTTTGAACCTTGCATCACTCTTTGCTCTTTCGTAGACAAGCTTTGAGATTCTTTCCTTAAGTTCGTTACTTGCCTTCTTTGTAAATGTTATAGCGACTACCGACGAAAGTACATCGTCCGAATTTATGCATGAGAAGTCACCCTTGTCCAAGATCTTTACAAATCTATTGACAAGGACTGTGGTCTTACCTGTGCCAGCAGAGGCGTCGAGCAAAACATTTTTGTCTATTGTATCAACAGCAAGTTGCTGCTTTTCATTTAAGTTCATCACTCTCTCCCCTTCTTGCACATGCTTCTATATTCACAATACATTAGGCACTTATCCTCGCTTGCTTCGTCGATGATATTAAAGCTATATGTCTTAATTTTTTCTATCAAAGATTTAATTTCTTCTTCACAAGCATCAGCATCAGTAGGCATAAAGTTGATATTGCCATCGAACTTCGATATTGCTACAAAGGCTGCGTCTATATCAGCACCAATTGGCTTGTAGTATAATGCATACGCCGAAAGCTGAAGACTGTCCTTCATGGTAGCCTTGCTCCTTTTGTAGTCAATCACGAGTAGTTTTCCAGTGATAGTATCCTCGTCGACTCTATCAATCTTGCCTTTGATGATATGTCCATCTACACTAATCTTTATGCTCTTCTCAAGGTCTTTGACGATATAATTACTATGCTTCATCCTCTCCTCATCGAAAATTATAAAGTCTTTGATGTAGCTCTCAATATTCTCAAGTTCAAAGCCCAAGACGTCCGCGTATTCATTCGTGCTTTTTATATTATTAATGCATCTTTCCAAGATCTCCTCATCGAAGATGACTTTAGTGCCGATAAAGTTTCTGTAGTAAAGCTCCAAGACCTTATGCATGTAAGTGCCGATGTTTCTCGCCTTCATATCTTGCTGTACAGGCTTTATATCGTAGATGTAACTAAGTAGCGCTGCATATGGACATGTCTTAAATGTCTCAAGAAAGCTCACCGTTAATTTATTTTTCACAAAATCGTCAACCACGCTCATGGCTGAGTAACTCTCTAGTTTACCGTTGTACTTCGAGATGACACCTTCCGCTCTAAGTTTATTAATCTCATCATAATTTATTAGCTTGGATTTAGAAATATTTTTATGTGCCTCAATGAGTCTCTTCTGCTGCTCATTTGTAGCAAGTGAAGCGCTCTTCTCTATAGCGGCAAGGCTCCTTATACGTGTCCACTCATCAATACTAAACTCGTTAAAGAAAGATGACGCACCTTGATCAGCATCTGACTTCGTTCTTGCTGAGTAAGATATTGTAATCTTATCTCTTGCCGCCTTAAAAAGTTTCTTCATTAAGTTTTTAGATAGCCAGGGCATATACTCTCTCTTATCATAGTTAATCTCTTTATATATGCTATCGAGTAAAAAGTTCTCACTCATAGTCTTTGGAAAAGCGTCAAGACTCATACCAAGTACATAAACAAGTTTGTACTCCCTTAGGGTATCGAAGTCGCCGTTGTATATAGAGATGCCTGCAGCTATCCTGTCCTTGCGTCTATAAACCTCGTATTTAAAGGCAAGCTTAAGTAAATCTACAAGATCATCTTTGCTTATGGCGTCGCCATAGACTTCATATATCGCATCCATTATCTTAGTAAACTTATCTAAAAGGACCTCATCCTTTGTGTACTTAGAAGCTAGTTCAAGTACTTCTGCCTTTGTAAGTTCCCCCTCATAGGAAGCTAGATCCACTAATAATTTATCTTGCCACCCTAAGTCTTTCATATATAGAACCCTGTTTTTGTTCCTAGGCACATGGTAGGAGTCAAGCATCTGTGTTAGAAGCGGCTCCTCTGACTTATCCATTAGGTAGATAAGAGCGTCTTCGTATGAGTAGCCACTCTTTAAGACAGACCTTTTAATATCCGTAAGCACGTAATCAAGCTCCGCCTCAACTGAGTCTGCACGTACAAAATCTATGCCCTCAGTATCAAGTATCTCTTCGTTAAATAAGTTCTTTGAGACTTGAGCAAAGCGCTCCTCACTCACCTCAACCTTGTGATATTCATCCTTAATACCATCTAAGTAAGAGATAAGTTCATCTGATGCAAAGTCTGGTTCTATGAATATGTTTAGCTTCTTGTCTAAATCCTTCGCAAGCCCAATAAGATATATAAGCTTATTGTTAATCTCATTAAAACCGATGAAGTATATAGAGTCCGCTTCTTTAATCTTAAGATCATCTAATTTGATATTCTCATTATAGGCAAGGTAGCCCTTCTCCTTCAGAATATCCTCGTAGTCTAAGTATATCTTCTTATACTCTCCGCCATAAGTCATAAGGTCTATGTCCTTCTTATTTGCTTCCTTAATCGCTTCAAAGATAAGGTCTATGTAAGATGGATACTTAAGAAACGGCATAGAGACTAAGTTCATATCTATCGCCTTCTTTATGATAAGGCGCATAGACATATCCGAAAGGAACTTATATGCACCAATCGCATACCTTATGTAAAATTCATCAATACTAATCACACTTGTATCTACGAGCATGCCGAGGCGCTTCAAGCCCTCTTGGACAATGAAGTCTTTATACTCTGTATTTTTAGTGATGATAAGAACTTTGTCTCCCTCATCCATACGCATAGCATCGAATAAGTTCTCGGCATCATTCTTCGTTTCGTATACCTTAATCATTGAAGAGACTCTCCTTCACTTTCTCATAAGTCTTCCAAGCGTTCGCATAGAACTCTTTATTGCTTAAGTAGCTAAAGAAACCATCAAGCTCAGGAAATGAAATTTTGTATGAGTAAAGCAGCTGATTATTAATTAAACTTGCAAGCTTAGCGTTAGTAGCTGCATCACCATACTTTCTATCACCTACTATATGGTGGTTTAAAGTCTTTAGGTGGAAGCGTATCTGATGAGTCTTGCCAGTTAGTAAAAGTACCTCAAGCTCAGTAAAATTGTTTTTCATATATATAGTCTTGAAGTGCGTTATCATCTCAGAGCCATCATCCGAAAGCTTCATCATGTTCTTCTTCTCGTTTTTCTCATACGAAACCTCAAAGGTCTCATCAACATCGAAGCGTCCCTTGACTATGGTCTTGTAGTACTTATTAATCTTTCTTTCTTTGATAAGCCTTGTCATCTCTTTAAGCGCTTCATAGTTTTTGCATCCGATCAAAAGACCCTTGGTGTTCCTATCGAGTCTGTTTGCAAGCGCTGGCCTAAAGGTATTCTCGCTGCGAGGCGAAAATTCATTCTTATCTATAAGGTACTTGATGAAGCTATCGACAACATTCTTTTCAAAGCCATCCTTAGTGGCATGACTAAGAAGCCCCTCATCCTTGTCGATGATGGCGATGTTCTCGTCTTCATAAACTATCTTCAAGTCGATAATGTTTGGGTTGTACTTCTTTTCCTTTTGAGTAAACTTATCAAAGGTCTCATCAGAGAAGAAGACCTTAAGCACATCTCCAGTAAAGACCCTCTCTTCGCCACTCGCCTTCTTGCCATTTAAGACTATGTTCTTCTTTCTAAGCATCTTCATTAGAAAGGACTTAGTCGCATTAGGAAAAAATTTCACAAGGAAGCGATCGAGTCTTTGATCATTATCATTTTCGTTTATTTTTATCTCTTTCATCAATTTCACCTTTTATTTTGTTATATTATATGATATAATTATAATACAAACGGATAAAAAAATAAAGTTATCAAATAAGAGGTGTAAGAATGAATTTTTGGGAAAAATTTAAAGACTTTTTGTATAATTCGATTGATTACATAATTATGCTTATAGTAATCATAGCTGTTGTATGTATAATAAGCTGGAGACTTGACATACTATTCGTTAACAACGGTGCGAACTCCATACTAACAAAGAATATTGAGAACAGTAAGGACGACAAGAAAGTCGTTGAGAACATAGACGAAGGTCAAGACGCAGATGCTAACACTGAAGAAGGTGCTGACAAGGTAGAAGAAAGCACAAGCGATACTAACGAAGAAGAAACAAGTGAGGCTCCTAAAGAGGGAGAAAATGCAAAGCCTCAAGAGGAAGAAACTAGTCAAGAAGAAAAACCAGCAGAGAAAGCTCCAGAAGAAAAACCAGCTGAGCCAGCTCCACAAGCAAGCGGTGCAGTTGAAGTTAATATACCTGCTAAGTCACTACCAGGCGAGATAGGTAAGATACTTGAGCAACAAGGTCTTGTTACAAGCAGCAAGGACTTTGTTAATAAATGCATTGAGTTAAAGCTTGACACAAAATTAAAATCAGGCAAGTTCACAATCAATAAGGGAGCAAGCCTTGACGATATCGTTAGAACTATAGCAAAATCTAAATAGACAGTATAAAAGCCAGACTTAAGTCTGGCTTCTTTTATGATCAATATTACTTTTTCATCGACTCTCGAATTTTTTGTAGAGTCTTCTTTTTTATATCCTCATTCGCGCACTCACTAGCTAGATAGTACTCAATTGCATCCTTCTTCGTAAAGTATAGCTCGCATAAAAGCCATGCAGCCGCCATATTGACATAGTAAGCATCCACACGTATCTTCTTAATAAGACGGAGTAGTCTCTCTATGTACATAGCGTCATTAAAGTGCTTAAGCATGATGACTAGTCCTAAGCGCACAGTGTACTCTTCCATGCTCTGGATGTATGAAGCCGCTTTGTCAAAGGCAGCCTCCTTATGAGCCATATCAAAACGAAACTCGCCCGCAAGTAAGTCTGTAACCTCCCAACTATCGATATAAGGAAGAAATGCATCAAGCGTCCTCATGGCATCTTCGAACTTTGAATTCATCTTGAAAATGCACAAGGCATATAGAAGCTTCTCTTCTCTGTAAGTGAATGAAGAGTCACTAAAAATATCAAAATCAGATTTTTCCATTACATCACGAGCTAGACTCCTTAAGAGAGCCATGCGCACACCAAGTATGCTCCGCTTCTCAATAGTCGGAGTGAGCTTAGCAACAAAGTCCTTATACTTTGCGTCCTTCTTAGCATATAGCTCTTGAAGTATATAGTTATAAGTCAGCATAACTACGCCTTTGCCTTGCAAGTTAATTCCTTCACACAAATTTTGAAAACGCGTGTCCTAGGTATGGCTGCCCTCGCATATACAAATTTTTCACTTGGTATATGGTACTTTTGTACAAGGACTTCGAGTGCATCCTCTTTATCATCATATTCAAGAACTTCATATACTGTACCCCTACCTATGACAGACTCGTAGTTCATAGTGCAGTAGCCGCGCTCCTTATCCATAATGAGCTTATGATTAGCACTCATTTGAAAACTAAGAGTAGCTCCGTCCTTAAGAAAGTCATACTTTCTTCCATCCATCGCTCCATGTATATATAAAGTGATCTCACCACCTTTTTCTCTAACTCCAAAGTTCACCACCAAGATGTATGGCGAGACTACATCATTGAAGGCAAGCACGACATCATCGCAGTCCTTCATTATCCTAAGTATTTCATTTATGTCCTTTACTTCCCTGTCAGCCCTTCTCATATTTACCTCCCTTATTTAATCTCACAAGTAAGCACAGCATCAGAGCCCGATGGCACTTCAGATATTATCATGCCATTAGCAAAGTAAGCTGCACCTCCCTTAGCTATGTAGTCTTCATCAAAGTCGTAGCATACAGAGTTCACATATAAGACAGGTGCTTTAAGTAAGGCCGCCTCTTTTGCGTACTCGTACTTTTCTTCTTCGTTCCAAACTTTAGGTGCGAAGTCAGTGTAGACAGGCCACAGCACTAAGTCCTTGTCAATCATACTCGCTTCGTTAAGATATTCCTCGTGCCAAAAGTCGCCGCATATGCCGACCATAAGCTTCTTATCTTCAAAGTCAAAAGTGTGAAAGCCTTCACCCTCTTTGTAGTGCTCATCAGCGATAGCTTCCTTCCAGCCACTAGATACACGTCTAAAAACATCTATAAGTTCGCCACCCTTACCGATTGTAAGCTGTGAAGAGTAAAGAGCCTCATCTAAGATTTCAATCATACCAAAGCTCACCGCAATATCATTGTCCTTAGCACAGGCGCGTATCTCATTAATGATGTCATCATCAAGCGATATGGCAATGTCCTTATCAATATCATAGTTCCAAGTCAAAGCCTCAAAGCCATGCAAGAACGACTCACCAAAGACAAGCATGTCCGCCTTGTGAGAGTATTCATTCATAGCCTTGATAATTGTGTTTTTATTATGCAATACATCCTTAGTTTTAAACGCCAAAGACATTAAATTGATCTTCATATGATGGCCTCCTTTTACTATATTATACCATATACATGAAAAAAGATGCTAAGCATATTAACTTAGCATCCATAAATTTAATTTAAATATTTCTCGTACTTAAGCTTTTGAATAATGAGAACTTACTAAAGCGCTCACCATAACACCGAGTACCATTGTAATGACTACAGTGACAATCGCTTTCTCTCCGCTTATCACTCCTTTAAATATCAATAGCGATTCAGCAGCTAGTAAAAAACCAAGTAAGAGCAACGAAATGCCAGTTGCCTTAGCTAAAAGATCTTTATTGACATTTGAGTCAGCTTTATATCCAGCCAATAACTCCACCTTTTTAAATTTCCATAGCATTGATCCAATAATTATTAATGTAAGACCTGCTAATAACGATGCATACGACATAATACGCCTCCTATTCATTCAGAACTGTCATTCTTCCACTTTTGAAATGCTACTTTGAATTTCTCAGCATTTAATTTAAAAGTAAGACCATCTACATACTTACCTTTAAACTTTTGATAAGCTTTGTCTGTGTGTGTCAGCTCAAAACCTAGCTTTCTAAATAAGCCCAGTACAGGATAGTTTTCATACCATGTTTGAGTATAAATATCTTCTTTGCCGTTCTCCAAAAGCCAATCTATATGCAATAACCAAGCTTCTGCCCCATAACCCTGCTTGCGATTTTTTGGATTATAGATATCGATACCAATTGTTAGATTTTTGCTCTCTTTAGTATATTCATAATTTTCGTCAATATTATACGAGTTAATCCTACCTATATGTTCTCCAGTATCTATGATTTCAATTTCTCTAGAACTATATATAGATATTGGTCTATTCTTTTCTAGCTTCAATAAGGAAAACTCTCTATATTCTTCGATATTAAAATCATTTTCTTCCCATGGAGCATCCCACTCCATCCACTCAATATCTATAGTATTCCATCTTATATAGTCATCGATATCACTTTTAGCAAAAGGTCTTAATTTAATTCTTTTACCTATTACTTCCATAAGTCACCTGCCGATTATTTGTTTTATATTTTATTTATATAGTAGCTTGTTAGAAGTGAGGCGGGCTATGCGCCCTCCGCAGTGACTAAATCATTCGAACAAGCGAAAGAAACCGTTTTAGCCGCAAATTATTCCCGTTCTTCTTTTCCAAACGTCCAATATATCCAAAACCATTCAAAATACTAGATTCTATTTTTTAGAGCATCACCAAATCCATCTAATTATAGGACATTTTCAAAATTCTTAGTCCCGTCCCAGTACCAGTACCGGATAAATTTATAAATTATCATAGTTTGTCAAATCATCTTTTAAGCAAAACTCTTCATTAATTTTGATAACCATTAAAGCAAAAATCTTTAACAATTTATAATAATCACTTTCATGTTCTTCTATGCGTTGAGTATTATTACCATGTAAATACTTATTTCTAATAGCAGGTCCATTATCAAATTGCCTGTCATTAAGAATATAGTTTAAATAATCCTGCTCTGGTTTGGAAAAA
>QWBY01000585.1_pt1 | contig 25028 bp, 22 predicted proteins | sample 1972471 | NCBI WGS metagenome assembly QWBY01 (sample SAMN09866722, study PRJNA288562) | Human gut metagenome isolate term6_stool, whole genome shotgun sequencing... | reverse complement strand
CTGTAAGTCTTTCATTATCTTCATCGCTAATTGTTTCGTCCTTTAACTCTTCAATGCTAACCTTGATTAAGAATTCAAGCATATCATCAAAATCTTTTAATCTTGCTTTTTGCTCATCATTTAATAAAGAATATTTTTCATCCGCGTCCATAGTTAAGCCCACTAAGTACTTAACTCTTCTATATAAATTAACATTTGGCTCAACATAGTGCCTCATGTCCATCGGTTCGTCGCCGCCACACTCAGCGCCAAATTGTTTTGCATATAAAATTGTGTCGTGTTTTAATTGAGCCCAAGATGCAAGCGCTGTATTTAAATCTTTATACTGCCACTTTTCGCTTCTCATAAAATCTGGATAGCCTTCGCCATATTCGTTATTAAAAGCTTTTAAAACCCAAAGCCATGTTCTGTAAATATTTGCTTTTTCTTCTTTATCTGTTCTTGCATCAACCATAGCCTTTGTTTCTTCGTATTTTTCTTTAAACTTATCCCATTTCAAATTGTCTTCGTTTGTAAGAGTAAGTCTCTCAGCAAGACTATTGCCAAGAAGTGCCATAAGGTCTACGCCTGAAACAACCGGTCTTTTGCTGTGAGGATCAGTATCAACTAAGTTTTGTAGCCAAGTGTTGTCAACAACTGCTCTTTGTGGTAAGAAGGCAAAAACCTTTCCTGAATCAGGTTTAATCTTTGGATCTTCTTTATTTGCAATATCTTGAGCAACAGCACTTACAACCTTTTCATCAAGTATTGCTCCTACCGAATTATCTTTAGTAACTTTACTAATGCTCTTGAATATATCTATAGGAGTAGTGTCTTCAGTATTTTCAACTAAAAAACTAATTGGTTTATATATGTCTTTCCATAATTTAAAACTTTCTTCGTCCTTAAGCATATTTCTTGAAATTAGTATAGCTTGTTTTACAGCATCTAGATTTATAGTTTTGTCTGGATTTTCTAATTTAACTAACTCTTGCGAATAAAGCATATTAACTTTAAAGTATTTCTTTAAGTTTTCGTTCTTAGTGTAGTTGCCACGAACCTTAAATTGTGAGTAATCAATATCATTGCCAGTTATGTTTGATACAGCAGTTCCTTCTGTTTTAATGTTTTCAAGCTCTTTATCAGCTAAGTCTCTTACTTCGCTAGCAACTTCTCCATCGTATTTCTCTTCTAATAAATCAAGTGCACATAAGAAAAGTGCTGCATTTCTCAAAGTTACGTCTTTTTCTTCACCCTTTGCTTCTTTGTAATCACTTAAAGCATTGTCCAAGCAATTTTTTGATAGAGCCATAAGTTTTTGCTTTAATGAATTTTGCTCCATATCCTCCATCATGCCAAGATAGATGATGTGATATAGATGAACAATGGAGTCGGTAGTGATAAAATTGTTATTGCCCATGTATTGATTAGTTTCATAAATGCTAAATGGCTGTTGAGATTTTTCGTAATCTATAAAAAATCCATCATCTTCAAGATTTTTCATAATTTTAGCGTTATATTCTCCAGTATATTCACCTTGATCAAAACCACCAATACTCTTAGAATCCTTTGGAACATCATATGGCTTAACATTTGCCTCGATGTCAATGTCTTCAAAGTCCTTTACTTCTTCAGTGTTCAATAATGTTTCCACATCGTAACCAAGCAGTGCGTTTAGATCCGCTTCTCCTACTTTGTTCTCTATTTTGCTAGAGTCCTCTTTTTTATCGTCACCTTTCTTATTAAATGGCAAGGAGCATGCACTTAAGCTCATCACCAATATCAAAACAAGTGCTAATAATCTTTTTTTCATTTTAAATCAATATCCTCCTTTGAAAATTTTATTTCCTTTTTTATATTTATACCCTCTATATATAATTTATCGCTCTTTATTAATTTTGTTGGGCGAAAATTTATTTTTTTAGTCGCGATTCGCTCTATGAGCATATTGTACTGCTTATAGATGCCGATTGAGTAAACGCCTTTGTATTTTTCAATAGATACGACTTCATCAAAGCCATCGCCATCAATATCATACAAGATAAAATCATACATTGGATTGATAAGCCTTGAACAGCGAAACTTTGGCTTCAAATCAAGTCCCACTACCTTATACAAGAAGACTCGCTTCGATGGAGTCCTATGCCAAGGAGCTATAGAGTAAACTCCGAAAGCAATGTCAAATTTATTCTCATCATTGACCCTACCTAAGTCGACCTTGTATATGTTAAGCTTGTACTTGCCCTCAAAAGTTTTTGTCTTAGATAAATTATCTTTTGTAAAAGTAACTTTATTGTAGAACCTCGCAAATATTGGTTTAGCTAAGGTCATCTCTACTTTGCCAAGTTCCTCATCTATAACTATGCATTTTTCAGTAGTCTCTACTCGTGAAAAAGCTAGAAGCACTAGCAATAAAACAATCGTCAGTGCAAAAATTTTATTCTTCATTATTTAAATCAACGAAATGAACCTCGTAGCCCATAGTCTCAAGCATCTTAAATAAATCTTCAGTTTTAAAAAATAATGTTTCTGTATTGATGTTTGGGTGGAAGGTCATTATCTCTTCTTTTAATATAGCATTGTCAAAGTAGAACTGAACTTCTTTTTCTGTGTCATTAAGTAGGCCAAAGGGCGATACACATCCGGCTTCATTGCCAAGCTTTTCGTATAGGGTCTCCTCAGACGCCATCTTCACTCTCTTTTCACCTACAATTTCTGCGAACTCTTTCATATCAAGTCTGTCCTTGTCATCCATAACAAGCATGTAAAAGCGTCTCTTCTTTTGATCAGTCATAAACATAGTCTTAGTTCTACAGCCAATCTTACCCTCGATATACTTGTCAGCCTCCTCAGTAGTAAATGCAGGTGGATGCTTAACTGATTCATATTTGATACCATTGTCTTCAAGAAGTTTGATAGCATCTTCGTATTTGTTCTTCATTTCATCCCTCCATTATGTATACATTTTACCACAATCAAGTTCAAAAATCAATTTATTAAAATTTATTAATTAAAAAGAACTTGAAGTATTTCCCCAAGTCCTTTAATCAAAATAATTTTTATTTATTATCTTTAAAGTGTTCTTTTGCAAAGTCCATCTCTTGAACTAACTCCATAGTGCCAAGGTACTTGCCAGTCTCGTCCCTTACCGCCATGTATAAGACGTAGCAGTCATGACCTTCCTTATTCATCCATATACCAAGTTGATCCTTTGCCCCGCTCTTAAACATACCTATTATTTCTCTAACCATGGCTTCAATCTTTGGTGGATGGCAGCTATATACATCACGGCCGATAGCTGTCATAGGTCTTTTGAATAATTTTTCTCTGCCATTGTCATTAAAGAAAGCGTTTATATCGTTCGCATCAACAAAGGTAATCTCATAAGGCATTGTATTTAATAGCGCTTCAAGCTCATCAAGTCTAAAGTGTCCACCCTTAAGTTCTATCATAGAGCTTTGATAAGAAGACTTTGCCTCATTAGTATTAGAAGTCTCTCTCTGCCACTGGTCGTCATCTCTAAGACCACCGCTATATGCTTTGAAGTCTTCATATATATTGTGCCACTCCTCATCAGTAAACTTGTCCTCAATAGTTGGGAACAATATATTTTCTTCCTTGTATATCATCTCTTTCGCTCTTTGAAGATTCTTTCTAAGTGCATCTGCCCATGCCTCGTCCCTCTTAGCTACGTCAAGCTTCTTAAACTCATCTCTAATCTCATCATCGACAGACCACATTACATCCGAAGGACCAGGTATATTGTACTTAACCTTTAATAGAGGATATATAAGATCGCCCTTCTTCGTATAATGCACGCGAATCTTTCTAAGTTTCTCAATGTCAACTGCACTATAATCCTTTTTATCTAATAATGCAAGCGCCTCATCAATAAGCTCAGAAATGACATTGTTCTCCATATGCAAGTTATATATAGGATGACCTAGCTCGTCTATCGCCTTAAGCTTCTTGCCCTTCTCTGTCTCAGTTGCACCATGGAAGAGTGCACTGTGAACGTCGCAAAGTTTTTGCACTTCCTTTATAGGCACACCAGAGGCGATAATCTCTTCTTCCGCCTTCATTATCTCTTTACTATCGACATCAGAAAACTCCTTAGCAAAGTCAGCTCTCACAGTCTCGATGTCCTCACCTTGACTTAGTCTTTCGATAAATGTCTTAAGCTTGTCAAGCCTTGCCTTGTCATCATTACTTATTTCGCTCTCTTTAATCGTATAACCATGTTCGATAAGCTTCTTCTTAATAATATCCATGCTAATGTTTTTAACAACAGAACCCCTCTTTAAAGTCATAAACTTACCAACACTGTTAAGCATAAGCTTGTTTTGTAACTCCTTAAAGCCAATTTCGATTAGTACATCTTTAATATCTGGATACTTACTTACTAAATCAGCAACAGTCATATCCAAATCAATAATCTTTTCCATAATACACCTCTTTCACTAACAGTATTTTTATTAGCTTCTGCTAACTATATATACCCTAAAATATATTTATTTAACATATTATGTGCTATAATATATAAAAGGATGGTGAGGATATGAAAAACAAAATTAAATTATTTTTCTACAACAACAGAAGGTGGATATACTGCCTTGAATACATTTTCTACTCTGTAATACTACTTGCGATAGTAACCTACATAGACAGCAGCTACTCGGGTCTAACTGAGTACGTGCCGCGCATCATGCTATCAAGTGTTGAGCTAGCAATGACAGTGCTTTCATCACTAGTATCAGCCCTACTAACTATCACTACCTTTACATTCTCGACCATACTTACAGTTTTTACTCTGTATCACAACTCCTTCACACCTAGAAGCGTTGAGAATTTTTTAGATAAGAAAATCACAATGAAGGTCTTAGGTATATTTATAGGCGGCTTCGTTTATTGTCTGGTTAGCTTAAACTTTATGAGGTCTGGAGAGGACCAAAGACTTGTTATCGCTGGTACCATTGGCGTGATATATGCAATATGGGGCGCAATATACTTCGTTATCTTCGTGCAAAATGTTTTATCTGGAGTAAATTATTCTAAGCTTCTTGAAGACATAGCAGATAAAACTGACAAGATGATAGCAAAAGAGCTTGAAGAGCGCGACTTTGAATTACTAGAGAAAGCAGAGTGGACTAAGAAAGAAAAGAGAATTGCCGCTTTAGAGTCTGGCTATCTTGAAATCATAGACATAGATAAGATTAAAAAGATAATCGAAGATGAGGACATAGTCTTCACCATAGAAGTTTCTAAGGGCGACTTCATTACTCAAAAGCAAACACTTGGCTACTTGAGCAAAGACTCACTTGACGATGAGACAATTGAAAAAATTCAAAAACAATTTCTTTTCACCGAAACAAGAATTTCTGATGAAGATTATAAAGTTGGCTTAAGAAAGATAGTCGAAATCGCTGCTCGTGCTTTATCACCTGGTATCAACGATCCAAACACAGCAATACATTGTATAAGAAAGCTCTCAATACTACTTTCGCATCTAGCTAAGGTCGACTCAAACCATCACTACATCAAAACTGATGGCAAAGCAAGAATTTATTACACAAGCAAGAGCTTCAAAGACGTGCTTGTTGAGTTTACACATCCACTCATTACTTATGGCGAAAGTGATGCAAGCGTAGTAAGAGCCATCTTCCAAGGACTACTAGTCATAAAGCTCGCTGCGAGCGATAAGAATAAAGAAGTCGTTATGTCACTAGCAGAGGACCTATACCAGTCCGTTGTAGATAATTTTAAGAGAGAGGCCGACCTAAGTCTCTTCATGGAAATATATCAAGAGATAATGACTGGATCAAAAGAAGAAAAAGAGATAGAGAAAGAAGAGAAAGAAGAAGAGCAAAAAGAGCAAAAAGAGCAAAAAGAGCAAAAAGATATAGAAGAAAAATAATATACACATGAAAAAGGCTACTCAGATGAGTAGCCTTACTTTATATAATATTAAATTCCGACGAATATATTAACTAACGCTTCAATCTTTGCAAGCACTTCGCCTTTTTTCTTCTCTCTTAATCCACCGCGTCTAGATGTCGGAGGAAGTATGCTGTCAAGCTCATCACCTGCGTAATCAACATATCCCTTGGCGATGGATTTTTCTATAAAACGTTTTGCATCATTATTAAGCTTTTCATTGCTTATTAGCTCATCAACGTTTTTTTCTTTTTCTTTTCTGGCAAAATCGTAAAAACTTTCGACTATATCGTCATTAGTCTTAAGCTCAGAAAGTCTCGTAGAATTGATGTAACTCATAATAAGCTCTTCCTTAGCTCTAGTTCCAAGACTTGATCTGATTGCTCTTTTTACCTCAGCTTTAAGAACTTCTATGTCGTCGTGCTCCTTGTATTTTTCAAGAATAAGTTTAAGTATATAATCAAGATTAATCTCATCCGTCTTTAGTAAATCAATTTGGAATTCAACGTCAGAGAAGTCAATCTCAGTTTTTTGTGCTTCATCGTAATTTCTTCTCTTAGTAATATTCTCTCTTATATCGACATAAACGCTCTTCATGTCTTGCATAAGCCTTTCCGAGATAATCTTGTCAACATTTTGAAACTCATCGAAATTTCTCAAAACGTTTTCGGATTTAAGTAGCTCTCCAAACAATTGAACAAATTCTTTTTTGTCCACATCAAGCTCTATCTCAGTTGGTTCAGGGAATTTTTGAGCAAGTTCTTTAGATATTTCTATATAACCTTTTATAGTCTTGCCGCTCTCTTTATCTTTAAAGCCGTTCATGTAATCTTCAAAACTATTCTCCAAGATGATGTTAACACTATTCTCGTCACCAAAAGTTTTGATCGCGTCCTCAGTCGCCTTCTCTAAGTCTCTGAAGCAAACGATATTACCAAAGGCCTTTACCTTGTTTAGTATACGGTTAGTCCTTGAGAATGCTTGGATAAGCCCGTGATACCTAAGGTTTTTATCAACGAAAAGTGTGTTAAGAGTTGGTGCATCAAAACCAGTTAAGAACATGCCTACAACTATAAGTAAGTCAACTTCCTTCTCCTTAACCCTTCTTGATAAATCTTTATAATAGTTTTGAAACTCTCCTGCTTCAGTCGAGTAATTGGTTCCGAAGCTTTTATTATAATCATCAATAATCCTGTCTAAAAATTCTTTTCCGCTCGAATTCATAGCACTTGGGTTGAAATTTTCATCTGGTATATCGCCTATAGATGTTTGCTCTTCGTTCGCTTGAAAACTAAATATACTAGCGACCTTTAATTTTTTATCCTCAGGCAAATCTTTTTGTTGTTTTTCAAATTCTTCATAATATAGTTTCGCTGCTTCAACGCTTTGTACCGCAAACATCGCATTAAAACCAAAATACCTTTTCTCTTTTTTTTCGTAACAAACATTTCTGTGAGTTTTTATGTCATATACATCCAAAATATATTTAGTAATCTCAGAAATTCTTTCAGGATGAAGAAGCATTTTGCTCTCATACTTCTTAAGCTCCTTCTCGTCACTTTCTTTTTCAGCCTCTTTGAACTTGCTCTTGATATTGTTGTAGTCAACCTTAAACTTAAGAACCTTTCCGTCGCGAATTGCGTCAGTAATTACATACGAGTGCAGCTGAGCGCCGAAGATGGACGAAGTAGTGTCTCCACTCAAAGAATTTTCGGCAAATATCGGTGTGCCCGTAAAACCAAATTGGTAGTACTTCTTAAAGCTCCTGCGAATATTTTTTTGCGCATCGCCAAATTGTGAGCGGTGGCACTCGTCATATATAAGTACGCACTCTTTGTCATAAATTTCGTGCTCAGGATATTTCTTGACAAACTCATTCAGCTTTTGTATGGTAGTAACCACTATCCTGTTGTCGTCCTTCTCTATGGACTTCTTTAGCTCCTTAGTATCCTTGCTGCCATTAACCGAGTCCTCTTGAAATTTTTTATATTCATTCATAGTTTGGTAGTCCAGATCTTTTCTGTCAACAACGAAGAAAACCTTGTCGATGAAGTCCAAGTCAGTCGCAAGCCTAGCTGTTTTAAATGAAGTTAGCGTTTTACCAGAACCAGTTGTGTGCCATATAAAGCCGCCAGCTGCTGATGAGCCGTAGCTTTTACTTTCATGAGACGACTTGATCTTCCAAAGAATCCTCTCAGTCGCTGCAATTTGATACGGCCTCATAATCATAAGAGTATTTTGCGAGTTAAACACACAGTACTTAGTTAAAACCTCTAAGATAACCCTCTTCTCGAAAAAAGTCTTAGTGAAGTCAACTAAATCGTGTATAGCCTTGTTCTTGGCGTCAGCCCACTCACAAGTGAACTCGTAATTATTTTTATTCCTCTCAAGAGTGTTCGCAAAGTACCTTGTTAATGTACCGTTGGATATAACAAAAATTTGTACAAACTTATATAAAGAGTTGTCCGCGTTGAAGCTTTCTTTAGAATACCTGTGAATCTCATTAAACGCTTCCCTTATGTTAACTCCGCGCTTTTTCAGTTCAATATGAACTAAAGGTAAGCCATTGACAAGTATAGTAACGTCATATCTAGTCTTCTTTTTACCTTCTTGCACAAATTGATTCATCACTTGCATAAAATTATTATGAACGTTTTTCTTATCAATGATTTTAATATTTTTCAAATCGCCGTTATCAAATTTAAAGTCGTAGATGTAGTTCTCTTGAATTTTTCTAGTTTTTTCGACAATACCATCATTAGGCGCATCAAGATACTCAAGAAGAAAACGTCTCCACTCATCATCAGTAAATAAAACCTTATTTAATTTTTCAATCTTATCTCTCAAATTCCTGTAAAGGTCTTCATTCGAGCTGGCTTTGAATCTTTCGTAGCCTTGTGAAATTAAATTATCAATCAGCTCCCTCTCAAGATCCGCCTCGCTTTGGTATGCCTTGTCATGAGCCGAACTTTCTTTTTCATACTTGGCAAGTATGATGCCGCCCGTCATCTCGGCAATGGCAGACGACCCATAGTTCTTTAATTCTTCGCTCATAAAATCACCTCATTTATTTTTCAAATGTCAATAGTTTTTCCCTGTAGTACTCATATTGTTTCTCACGTAATTCGATCTCGCGCGTTAAACCCTCAGTAGTAGATTGGCTTAGCGCCTCAAATTTATCAAGAATGGATACGATATATTCTTGAATAGGTTTTGGTGGGATTAAAATTTTTATTTTACCGATATCTCCCAAATTAATTTTAATAGGATTTGCTGTATGCAAAATTCTTTTATTTAATTCTCTTTTCCCATAACTGCTTTCTATATAATATTTCAAAAATTTAGAATTTAATATTGTTTTATCAGTTCTTATAAGTGTTAATGTTACATAATAAGCTAAATCTCTATCATCCTCAACAATAGAACAAGTTCCTATATCTCCAATTCTTGTCATAAATAGATCCCCTTTTTTAGGCATATATTTATATAATTTATAATCTTCATAAGAAATATACTTATTACTGTTATAAATATCATTAATATTTTCAACACTTATAAATGGTACACCACTTGATGTATATTTAGGCGTTTGGTGAGTTCCATCAGTGTATACACAAACTTCTTCTAATTTTTTCTTTACTAGTTCAAAAACTTTTACTCCGACTAAATCTCCTGCTTTAATTAATAGGTCGATATAGTCTTTACTTAATAGTTGGTACCCCCCCCCCCACTAGTACACTCAGTGTCGAATGTTAGGAGTTTTTCGCGATAGTATTCATATTGTTTTGCTCTTTTTTCAATCTCATCAGGAAGTAATCCACTTACATCTTGAGTAAGCGCTTGAAATTTATCAAGAATTTCAACAATTTTCTCTTGTATTTCAATCGGTGGATAAATAATTTTTAAGTTTTCAACAATTTCTCTTGAAAGCCTAGGCACACTAGCTTTTCTTACTTGAGATTTTAATAAGTATTGTTTGCTTAATAAATAATAATATATATATTTACTTATTAATTTATCAGTAGTAATAACAAAAACATCATCTGCTGCCCAAAAATCTTTTTCTTGATATAATATATCAGCAGCAGCACCAGCGGAAATCACACAAGTTTTATCTCCATCAAAGTTCTTTTCATTATAAAATCCTAGAGGAGTTAAACTGTTTTGGTATACAGGATAAGCACCTTCATCGCTAAGCTGATCACGCACTAGCCTTTTGCCTCTGTTAATATTAGCCAATTCACCTAAAGTTGTTTCTTTTAATTCATATTTATACAAATCAAATTTATTAATAAGTTTACTTAAGTGCTCTTCACTCAATAATTTATCTCTATAATACTCATACTGTTTATTTCTTAAATCAAGTTCTTTTTGTAATTCTCGTTTTATCTTTTCGGCGTAATTAGTAAATTCATCAAGATAATTTACAATTTTTTCTTGAACCATTAAAGATGGAATCGGAACCAATATATTTTTTATAATACTTAGGTTCAAACTAGTAAGCGCACCTTGACCCATTTTTTTAATATTTTCATAATTATCAGATATATAATAATATAAATATTTATAATTTAGTATTTTTTCATCATTTTCAATCGCTGCAACTGATTGATTACAAGAAGTATAAAATTCAACAACTCCACTTCTTCCTACTGTTGCTCCAGTCATTGCCAAAACAACACTGTTAGGTCTAATCATTTTGGCTGATGATTTATTTAAACCTTCTTCAGTAATATTTCTTTCAGAAGTTTTAATTATATTAAAATTTATTTCACCAGATCTTATCCATGGGATATCACCATCATAGTATGAACTAACATTTGTTTTAGGAGTTCCGCCTGCAAAACAATTAGCAACGTCCCCAAGCTTTTTCCATTCAACTTTTTCATTTTTTAACATTTCATCTATTTTACTCATCTTCAAGCTCCTTAACTATTGCATCTATCGAAGCTCTTAGCTCATCTATCTTTTTAACGGTCTCTTCTAACTCTTTATTTAGTACTTTTATATCGATTTTCTCTCTAGTGTCTTCTTTTTCAACATATGTCGATACTGAAAGGTTATAGTCGTTCTCTTCCACTTCCTTAACATCGACGTATCTAGAGAAGTGCTTCACTTCTTTTCTGTCAACGAACTCGTTTAAAATATTGTCAATGTTTTTATCTTCTAATATATTGTTATTTGTTTCTTTTTTAAATTCTTTTGAAGCATCTATAAATAAAATTTTGTTCTCTGTCTTATTTTTCGCCATGACTAAAACGCAAGTGGCGATAGATGTACCGAAGAATAGATTTTCTGGCAGCTGTATAACGCAATCGATGAAGTTATTGTCAACTAAATACTTACGGATTGTTTTTTCAGCACCTTTACGATAAAAAATGCCAGGGAAGCAGACTATGGCTGCTCTTCCCTTGCTTGAAAGGTAGCTAAGTGCGTGCATGATGAAGGCGTAGTCAGCGTACGACTTAGGTGCGAGCTTGCCTGCTGGTGCAAAACGCACGTCGTTAATAAGTGTCGGGTCTTTATCGCCTACCCACTTGATTGAGTATGGCGGATTTGAAACTATGGCATCAAATGGCTTTTCATCGTTATGAAGTGGATTAAGGAGTGTATCGCCTCTTTTGATAGAAAAGTTGTTGTAGTTAACGTTGTGCAAAAACATATTCATACGGCAAAGGTTAAAATTTGTCATATTTATCTCTTGACCAAAGAAGCCTTCGTCTATGATATGTGCATCAAACTGCTTCTTCATTTGAAGTAATAGACTCCCACTGCCGCATGTAGGATCATACACCTTGTTAATGGCTGTCTTGCCTTGCATAACAAGTCTTGCGAGTAATTTTGAAACTGTTTGTGGCGTGAAAAACTCTCCGCCTGACTTTCCAGCATTACTTGCATAATTAGAGATTAAATAAAGGTAGGCATCGCCAAAGGCGTCTATGTCGTTGTCTTCGAAGCGTCCGAAGTTTATGCTGGCTATACCATTTAAAATATCTCTAAGCCTTTTATTCTTTTCAACAACTGTCGCTCCAAGTTTATTGCTTGTAGTGTCAACATCTTCAAAAAGTCCTTTTATATCGTCTTCTGATCTAAAACCAATGGCACTTGCTTCGATGGCTTTAAAAATATTGGCAAGGTCTGTGTTAAGGTCTTCATTAAGATTAGCATCTTTAACTACATTTTCAAATAATTGGCTTGGCAGTATGAAAAAACCTTTGTCTTCAACTGTATTTGGCTTAAAATACTTTTCTGCCTCTTCGTCGCTTATCTGTGCGTAATCAAAGTCTGGGTCGCCTGCTTCGTGTTCTGCATTATTAAAAAATTCTGTGATATTCTCTGATATAAAGCGATAAAAAAGTATGCCTAGTATATACTGTTTGAAGTCCCAGCCATCGACAGCACCACGCACATCATCTGCGATGGACCAGATCTTCCTATATAGCTCAGCTCTTTGAGCTGTCTCGTTATTCTCTCTAATCTCTGCCATAATACTCTCCTTAAAATTGTTATATACATTAATTATATCACATATAAAAAATTTTTTACATCAAAAAACGAACCTTAGAATATTTCCTTGGTTCGTTTAATAAAGACATTGTCTCCTTATTTTCTTTTGTAGTGTCTGTACTCGAAGCTCATGCCTTTATAAGAATGTTCTTCGCTTGTTTTATCTAAGATAAACTCCTCATCCTCATCCAAGTTCCTCATAACAGTATCATAAGGCACGAAGTCTTTCTTGATGAATGTTATCTCTGCCTCATCTACTTCGTCTATGAGCTGATCAATGAGACTTGCTCCGCCTACTAAGAATATTTTCTTATCAGCAAATTTTTCTTTGATGATGCATCTTAACTCATCAAGGCTCTTTGCTACATGTGTACCCTCTTGCTCCTTAAGTGAGCGTGAGACGATAATCGTTGTTCTGCCTGGAAGAGCACCTGTCGAGTCGTAGGTCTTGCGTCCCATAACTAAGACGCCTCCCATGGTCATCTCTTTGAAGCGCTTAAGGTCTTCGGGTATCCTTGTAAGCATGTCACCTTTGTAGCCGATCGCCCACTTGGCATCGACTGCCATTACGAGTATCATTATAAGGCTTGTTTTGCTGTGATTAAAGCAAGCTTGTAAACGTCGTCTGAGTTACAGCCTCTTGATAGGTCGTTAACTGGACTGTTTAAGCCTTGAAGTATAGGTCCTATGGCATCGTATCCGCCAAGTCTTTGTGCAATCTTATATCCAATGTTGCCTGCTTCTAGTGATGGGAAGATGAATACGTTTGCATGGCCTGCTATAGCTGAGCCCTTTGCCTTCTTTTCAGCAACTGATGGTACGAAGGCTGCATCGAATTGTAGTTCACCATCTACTGCGATGGATGCGTCTCTTTCCTTAACTATCTCTAGTGCTTTGATAACTTTTTCTGTTTCATCTGACTTAGCACTGCCCTTTGTTGAGAAGCTTAGTAGTGCAATCTTTGGATCAACGCCAAAGCTCTTAGCAGTTATATTTGATAGTATAGCTGTCTCTGCGATGTCGTTTGAGTCAGGTGCGATGTTGATAGCGCAGTCTGCGAAGATATATCTTTCAGTGCCCTTAACCATTACAAATACACCTGAAGTCTTCTTGTAGCCTTCCTTCATCTTGATGATTTGTAGTGCAGGTCTAACTGTATCGCTTGTTGCGTGTGCAGCGCCTGATACAAGGCCATCTGCCTTCTTCATATATACTAAGACAGTTCCGAAGTAGTTAACGTCTTTAAGTAATAAAGCCTTTGCATCTTCTAAAGTGATCTTGCCCTTTCTTCTTTCAAAGAATACTTGAGCCATCTCATCTATGTCCTTAGCTTCAGCTGGGTCAATGAAATTGATATTATTAAGGTCCTTAGATATAACCTTTGCAGTCTCTTCTACCTCGCTTCTCTTACCTAGAACTATGGGCTCTAAGATGTTTTCTTCTTTTAATCTGAAAGCAGCCTTTAGTACTCTTTCATCTTCACCTTCTGGAAAAACAATCGATGGATGTTTTTCTTTTACTTCAACTTTTAATTCTTCAAATAAATCCATAATAACCTCCTATTTATTCTTGATAAATTTATCTTTACTAAGAGCAATCACAACTCCGCCAATAATTACGAAGATTGGATTGATGTCTAAAAACACAACTATTAAAAAAGCTAAAAGACTTATCGCGTACTCGAACTTATTTAGGTGCGCCTTCTCTACTAAGCCTACAAGCGCTGCAAATACTAGCGCGCATACAACTGGTCTTACGCCTTTAAAGGCCGCTTGCACATATGGGTTATCTTGCACACCCATAAAGAAGTGTGAAATCACTAGTATGATGATAAAGCTTGGTAAAACTGCGCCAAAAAATGCCGCGAGTGCACCTGAAAGGCCATATATCCTGTAGCCAACTAGTATAGATATGTTTGCTGCGATAGGCCCTGGTGCTGTCTGCGCAAGACTTATCGAGTCTATGTACTCCTCGTCTGTCATGAGTTTCTTCTTTGTAACTATCTCACGCTCAATGATTGGTAGCATGGGAAAGCCGCCTCCTAATGTGAAGGCACCTATCTTAAAGAATGTTATAAACAAATTAAGTATCTTCATCTCATCACCTATATATAAATACGCCAACTATAAAGCCAACTGCCATGATAAGTATGGGGTTTAGCTTTTTTACTCTTACAAGTATGAAGGCAACGACAGCTATGATGACTGACTTGTAATCTATGATGGCGCCCTTACCAATGGTTACCACTGCAGCAAGTACTAGTGCTAAGACTACTGGTCTTATGCCTCTAATCGATACCTTAACAGTTCTTGAGTCTCTAAACTTATTTATAGTTAAGAATATGATGCTCATGATGATGAAGCTCGGTAGTGTCACTCCAAATGTTGCGACAACGCTGCCCCAAAAGCCTGCAAGCTTATTACCTATGAAGGTAGCAGAGTTAACTGCAAAGGGTCCAGGTGTCGTTTGAGCTATGGCAACTATGTCTATGAAGTCGGAGTAGCTAATCCACTTTAGACCGTTTATGATCTCTTTTTCAAAAAGTGGCATCATAGCATAGCCTCCTCCAAAACTGAAGAGGCCTATCTTAAAGAAAACTAAAAATATTTTGATTAATAGCTCCATATAATCACCAAGACTTATTATATCACAAAGAGATATATTTTTCTATACTCGCTAAGTAAAATATATATAGCGAGCCTTAGATATATGTGATATAATTCATATAAGGGGTGATGCTATGAGCTTAAAGGCTATTGACATGAAAGAATTAAAGTTTAATCCGATGACTCTTATTGGTAAGGAGTGGATGCTTGTAAGCGCAGGTAATGAGAAGGCATTCAATACTATGACTGCACAGTGGGGTCACTTGGGTGCTATATGGAACGGCGATATGCCTACCTCGGTCATCTATTTAAGACCACAAAGGTATACTAGAGAATTTGTTGACAAGGAAGACTACTACACACTAAGTTTTTTTGATGAGTCTTACAAGAAGGACCTATTGTACTTAGGTACACATAGCGGTCGCAGTGAAGATAAGCTCTCTAAAACTAAACTTACTCCTCTCTTTAGTGACGAAACTGTATACTTTAAAGAAGCGAAGCTAGTCTTCGTGTGCAGAAAGGTCTATAGAGACAAGCTTCGTGAGGAAGGCTTCATAGACCAAACGATACTAAAGAAGAACTACCCTGAGTGCGACTTTCACTATGTATATATTGGTGAGATAGTGAAGGCCTATGTAAACGACGAAGAATAAAATATAGACATAAGAAAAGAGCTATGCGTATCAATTGATATACATAGCTCTATTATTATATATAAGCTGATTAACTACTTTACTCTTTTAACTATACGTTCCTTGCCAAAGTACCTTTGTAGTGCCTTTGGTATAGTTATCGAACCGTCTTTGTTTTGATAATTTTCAACAAGTGCTGCAAATGTTCTTCCTACTGCAAGGCCTGATCCATTAAGTGTGTGTACGAAGTTTAACTTGCCTTCCTCATTTCTATATCTAATGTTGGCTCTTCTTGCTTGGAAGTCTTCAAAGTTCGAGCAGCTCGATATCTCTACATATCTACCATAGCTTGGCATCCAAACTTCGATGTCATATGTCATAGCTGACGAGAAGCCAAGGTCGCCTGTCGATAGTTGAACGACTCTATAAGGTATCTCAAGCTTTTGTAGAACTGCCTCAGCATCCGCTAGTAGCTTTTGTAATTCGTCATAGCTTGTCTTTGGCTCTACAAACTTAACAAGCTCAACCTTATCAAACTGGTGATTACGTATAAGACCTCTGTTGTCTCTACCTGCAGCACCTGCTTCTTGTCTAAAGCATGGTGTGTACTCTGTTATGTTTATAGGTAGGTCAGATGCATCAACAATTTCGTCTCTAAGCATATTTGTTAGTGGAACCTCTGCTGTTGGCACTAGGAAGAAGTCCTTTGATGGAAGGTAGAACATATCATCTTCAAACTTTGGAAGTTGACCTGTGCCTAGCATAGACGCTCTATTAACCATGAATGGAGTGCTCATCTCAGTGTAGTCTTGCTCAAGTGTATGAAGATCAAGCATAAATTGAATTAAGCTTCTTTCAAGTCTTGCGCCGTCACCTTTGAATATAGAGAATCTTGATCCAGATATCTTACCTGCTCTATCGAAGTCAAGTATGTCAAGATCAGTTCCAAGGTCCCAGTGAGCCTTTGGCTCGAAGTCGAACTCAGTTGGAGTGCCATACTTCTTTACTTCAACGTTGTCACTGTCGTCTTTACCATATACAACGTCCTTATTAGGTATGTTTGGTATGCTTAATAAGTACTCAGATATCTTGTCGTCTATCTGTTTAACTTGCGCATCATAATCTTTAATCTCGTTTGAAAGCTCCTTCATCTCATCAAAGATTTGGCTGACGTCCTTGCCTTCCTTCTTTAGCTTAGGCACCTCTTTAGAGATGGCGTTTTGCTTTTGCTTCATAGTTTCAACAACAGTTAATAATTCTCTTCTCTTCTTGTCTTCTTCAAGCAATTCCTCGATAGGAAAGCTTCCGTGTCTCTTCTTTAGAGCCTCAAGCACTTCCTCTGGATTTTTTCTAATTCTTTTTATATCTAACATAAAATCACTCCTTATCTTAATCTTAAATCGCGTCCTCTGAAGCGATATATATAATAATTCGATAGTAGCCTTGATGATAGTCTCTCGCCATACTTTTCTTTTACTGCATCAACATTTAGGTTACTTGTTATAAGCGTCTTTAAGTTCTTGCTTAACCTATAGTTCACAAGGTCAAGTATGGATTTTGAGCTTACCTGTGTATCTATTTCTGTTCCAAGGTCATCAATGATTAAAAAGTCTGTGTTGTAATACATATCTCTCTTGGCAATAGCTGCGTCATCGCCTTTAAATATCGCATCGTTTATCACTTGACACATTTCGTAGGAGCCTATGTATGTTACCTTGATAAGTTTTTCAATGAGCCTCTTCGCAAGTGAGACAGCCATAAAGGATTTGCCTGTGCCAACATCACCGTAGAATAAGATGGACTTAGCTTCATTATGAAAATTATCTGCGTAGTCCTCAAGGCTCTTCTTGATAGCAAGCATATACTCCCTTGTCGATGGAGCATCGCCTTCCTTTTCATCTGAAAATACATTAGCATCGAAACTTTCGAAACTCTTCTGTCTCATCTCAGTATTAAGCTCATTAGCCTCAAGCATCTTCTCTCTAAGCATATCGTCTATGCACGAGCACCTCTTCGACTGATATATACCAGTGTCTTCGCACTTAGGGCACTCATATTGAACCTTAAATGCATCTTCAAGACCATAGTCCTCTATAAGCTTTTGCTTCTTCGCCTCTATATCAAGTATCTTTTTGTTAATATCTTCATAATTTGAAAAGTTCATGGACGTAAGCTCATTAAGCACATTATTTTTTTCATTCTCAAGTCTCAATAGCTCAGGATACTTCTTATATATAGCCTCGACTCTTTCGCTTCTCTGTCTCTCTCTAATGTTTTTTATATTCGCTTTTTGTCTATAAACATCGTCTAACAAAGTCATGCTACTTCCTCCAATTGCCTTCATAGGTATCACTTAGATAACCATCTGGGTACTCTCTCTCATCAAAGTCCTTAGCCTTCTTGCTTGGCCTCTTAGTCGTACCTGCATTTTTGTCGGACCTATAAAGGTCGTTTGCTTTTTGTGCATCCTCAACAGTCTTTATGCCTTGCTTGTGCCACGCTTCAAGTATCGCATCAAGGTAGGCTATAGAAGGCTTAGATGTATATATAAAGTTCTCTGCAGCCTTTATTATGACGTCATTACCATATCCAAAGTCATCGTACCACTTGTCAATGATCTTCTTTTCAAAGTCAGATACATTCTTAAACGGCATTGCAAGCGATTGCATAAGCTTGTTGTAATTTCTTTGTGTATCATTCATTACATTGAAGTCATTCATCACCTCAGATAGACTTGTAAAACCCTTGTCGTACCAGTTCATGATGATGCTCTCCACATAGGCAGGTGACTTCTTCTTCAAAACATCATACGCGTATGAGTAGGCGTGCGATATCATCTCGCAGCTAATGTTGTAGTCACGCAGCCACTTAATAATCTTGATCTTCTCTTGTGTGTTAAGTGGCCTTCTAACGATGTGAGCGACGTCTTGAAACATCTTCTTCACAGCTTCATCTTTGTTTACTTCTATAATCAATTTAGTGTCACTGCTTAAATCGTCATCGCTAATATCATCTTCTTCACTAAAAGCTCTCGTGTTAGAACTAATAACGCTAGTAGTAGTGCCGCTGCTGTTAGTTCCTCTTAAGTATAGAGCTCTTAAGTCTTTAAAAACAAGATTAAAGTTCAAGTTCTCTCCATCGTCATCAAAGTCGACTATGCCAACCGACTTCCAAAACCTCCATGCAGAAACTACATCTATGATAGGAATTCTTAAAACTTCGGCTATCTTCTCATTGCTTGCTTCGATATCGTCATCTTGTGCAAACCTAAGAGCAAGCAAGTACACCTTGACAAAGGTACCGTCAGCTTGCGGCATAAACTCGCTGATAAATATATTGTTTACCGATGTGTCTAATAGGTTTGAATTAATTTTCTCTAGCGTGAAGCTCAAAAAACTCACCTCTCTTTATCTCATATGTGTAGACATAGCAGAGAAGCTCTCTGCCGTTTTGTACGAACTCGTCTTGGTTGTCCAAGTACTCTTGTCTACTTTTATCAATATCTTGAATGTTATATGTATCTAGGTAGTACGCCTTCTTTGTAAAGCCAAGCTTCTTATATAAGTGAATTGCTCTTTCATTAAAGGCATTAACATCGAGCCAAATTCTCTTAAGTTTTAGCTCTGTGAATGCAAAATTTAAAAATTCAATTAATATCTTATAGCCATGTCCCTGGTTCTGATAACGTACATCCATAACGATGGATAGCTCTGCACTCTTCTTTATAATGTTTATCTCTTTTAATCCAATGTATGCGATGGCGTCACCTTCGTAGTATATCGCAAAGTAGCGTTTGAATATGCCCTTCTTAGTCTTAAGCCACGCCTTTAACTCCCAGTCCTCTTCATATATGAAGTCGTAGTCATTAAGTAGGTAGTAGTTACCCCTCTGCCAAGACTTAAACTTGTATACGTCTTCAAGCTCTAGTGGCTTTATTAAGTACTCACTAGCTTTCATACGCCTTGCTTGATACGTTGAAGAACCTTGTGTACTCGTCCTTCCAGATCAAATTAACCACGCCAATAGGACCGTTTCTGTGCTTCGAAACGATCACTTCTGCTAGATTTGGATTTTCAGTTTCCTTGTTGTAGACGTAGTCTCTGTATAGGAACATAACTATGTCGGCGTCTTGCTCTATGGCACCTGACTCTCTAAGGTCAGAAAGCTTTGGTCTTTTGTCTGGTCTTTGCTCAAGAGCTCTCGATAGCTGTGACAAGGCAAGAACTGGTACATCTAGTTCCTTAGCTATAGCCTTAAGGCCTCTTGATATTTGAGAAATTTCTTGCACTCTGTTCTCAATTCTTTGTCCAGTCGTCATAAGTTGTAAGTAGTCAATAACTACTAAGTCAAGTCCCTCTTCCATCTTAAGACGTCTTAACTTAGCTTTTAATTCTATTAATGATATTGCTGCCGTGTCATCAACATGTAGGTTGTATTTTGCTAGTTCGTTTGAAGCAGTAAGTAGGTTTGCTATGTCTTGACCCTCAAGCTCACCCTTGAACAAGTTCGATAAGTTCATTTGCGCAAAGGAGGCAAGTATTCTTTGGCCAATTTGAAGCTTGCTCATTTCAAGTGAGAACATGGCAACCTTCTTGCCAGACTTTGCTGCATTGACTGCAAGGTTAACAGCAAGTGCTGTCTTACCCATAGAAGGTCTCGCAGCTAATAGCACTAAGTCTGATTTTTGGAAGCCACCTAGTAGTGAGTTTAGATCTGTAAAGCCTGTTGTAACACCACTAAGCTCTCCCTTCTCTTGCACTCTCTTAATTATAGCTTGAACAGTGTCGCTCATAATGACGTCAAGTGCAGTTAGAGAGTTTCTAAGTCCACCTTGAGAAATTTCAAAAAGTTCCTTCTCTGCCTTTTCAAGCACGTTCTTTGCTGGCGACTTATCTTCAAGTGACAAGGCCTTAATCTCATCAGAGAACTCTGCAAGACTTCTAAGTATAGACTTCTCTTTAAGTATGTCTATATATGCGTCTTGGTTCGAACTAAGTCCTTCGTTGTTAGCATATATGCTTGCTATATATTTTATAGTCTCAGCATCTATACCTTCATTTGTCTCAAGGTTCTCTGTTACCGTCAATATGTCTATGGGCTTGTTTAAAGAGAAAAGCATCCTAATAGAATTGAAGATCTTTCTGTGAAGTTCGTTATAAAAGTCGACTTCATTTAAGCCTTCAATAGCTTTGACAGCAGCAGTTTTGTTTTGCATAGCATTAGCTAAAACCTCCTGCTCAACTATTAAGTTGTTAGGTAATTCTCTTAAAACTTCCATAGTACTCCTCTATTATATGCTTACATTAACCCTTAAGTTAGCTGTGATTTGTGGATATAATCTTAAAACAACAGTATATACACCTGCTTGTTTAATGTTTTCCTTCATCTCTATCTTTCTTTTGTCTATTTCAAGACCGAAGTCGTCAAGCAAAGCCTTTTGTATGTCTTGCGATGTAATTGCACCGAATAGCTTGCCACTTGCACCGCCTTCAGCCTTCATCTTTAAAACTTTCTTTTCTATGTCAGCTTTGATAATGTTTGCTTCCTTTGTTTCTTTTTCTATCCTAGCTTTAAGTTCAGCTTGTTCTTCCTTCCACTTCTTTACGTTCTCTTCTGTTGCTTCTAAAGCAAGCTTTTTAGGGAACAAGAAATTTCTTGCATAGCCGTCCTTGCTATTAACCATCTCGCCCTTCTTGCCTAGGCCTTTAACATCTTCTATAAGAATAACTTTCATTATTTAACACCTTCTTTTTTCTTTGATTCTTTGTCTTCATCTTTATATTCTTTAATCTTTCTCTTTAGCTCTTCAACAGCTAAGTCAACAGACAAGTCTATCCTAGTTGCTGCTTGGTTCAAGTGACCTCCACCGCCAAGCTTTTCCATAATTAGCTGAACACTAATTTCGCCAAGTGATCTTGCTGACACGTGTGTTTCGTTGTTAGATATCTTGACAGCAACGAAGGATGCCTTCATGCCGTTGATGCTTAACATCTCATCAGCAGCTTGTGCCGCAATAAGTATGGAGTTATCCACCTTGTCTTCAAGTATACCTATGACAGTGTCGTTCATATATATCTCAGAGTGTCTAACTATGTCCGCTCTGTTTTTAATAACTGCGTAATCTTCCTTGAAGTACTTCTTAACAACTTCAGGGTCAGCACCAAATCTTCTAAGCATAGATGCCGCTTCGAATGTTCTTACACCAGTTTGCACAGTGAAATTCTTAGTGTCAACAGTTATACCAGCAAGCAAAGCTTCCGCTTCGAACTTACTAAGCACTACGTTGTCAGTCATATATGTGAACAATTCTGTTACAAGCTCTGCAGTCGATGATGCATATGGCTCTAAGAAGACTAGCTCAGTCGACTCTATAAACTCACCACTTCTTCTGTGGTGGTCAATTACAACTCTGTCATTGATCTTGTCAACTAAGTTCGGTGCCTCTGAGATGGACTTCTTATGATGGTCGACAACTATAAGCAAAGTCTTGCTATCGATTAGAGAGTTAAGTTCGTCCTCGCTCTTCACTACGCCCTTTAGACTCTCTTCTTCGTTAAGTCTTGCCATGATGTTTCTTATACTCATATTAACAGAGTTAAGCGCGATGTAGGCAGTCTTTTTTCTCATCCTAACAAGCTTCACTACACCTATAGCCGAGCCTATAGCGTCCATATCAGCATTCTTGTGTGGCATGATAACCACGTTAGATGCATCGTCAATTAAGGATCTTAGTGCGCCCCCAACGACTCTTGCCTTAACCTTTGTTGTCTTCTCAACAGCCTTTGACTTGCCGCCAAAGTACTCGTAGTTGTGTCCCTTTCTAAGAACAGCTTGGTCACCGCCTCTACCTAAGGCTATGTCCATAGTGCTCCTTGCAATCTCGTACTGCTTAAGTGGTGTCTCGCCATCAAGAGTCGCAGCGATGGATAGTGTTAGTGGTATGATGCTTTGCACCTTAAGGTCACGAACTCTATCTAGTATATCAAACTTCTTTTGTATCATCTTTTGCAAGTTTTCGTTATTAGCAATGATTAAAAATCTGTCGTCATCATACTTTCTTACACTTGCTTCGAACGCGTTGAAGTAGTTAATAATTTCTGTTTCAACATTACCTGCTATAGTCGCTTTAACGCCATCTTCAACACTGCTTTTAACCTCGTCAAGGTTGTCTATATATACAAGTATAGTAGCCATCTTTTCCTTCTCTATGCTATCTTTTGCTTCTTTAAGGTCAGTTCTGTCTATCCAGTAAAGAAGAAGCATTTCCCTGTCCTTGCTGTCTTTCGCCTTAACCTTGTTTACATAGACTTGATAGTACTTATCCCTGTATAATATCTTTAGTGGATCATCTCCTGCACTTATTATCTCATTAAGATTAAGAGATGATATCGCATCAAGTATATTGTTTTCAGGCTCATCTTCAATCTCCAGCATCTTTATAAACTTGCTGTTATACCAGTTAATCTCCCCATCTTGATTAATTATAACCATAGGAAATGGCATCTTAAATACAGCTTGCTTTGTCAATGAGTCGATAGTCTCTTCGATGTTCTCATAATTTCTTTGTCTAAGCGTTGTTTGATCTTCAAAGTTTTGTAAGAAGCTAAGATGCATTGATACAAAGACAACAAGCGCTATAAAGCCAATGATGATATTTAGTATCATTAGTAATATGACTAAGACAAGCTCAAAAATTACTTCTATTAAGTTTTCTTTTATATATGCTTCAATTTTTTTAAGCATTTTATGCACCCCTTATCTTTGTAGCTCCGTCTATAAAGCCAAATATAATATTTACAAAAAACATAAATCCTAAAAAGATTATTGAAAATGCAAAGTAAAAATTTGCCATCATCTTCTTTTTATAGCGTATCTTTAAGACGAACATTGTAAATGACAGACCTTGAATCGCAAGAGTGATAAATATCATAAAAGATATATTGTCTACAATAAGCTGATTAAGTCCTAAATCTGTCATCGTAAAGACTAATAATATGGCAAGCATCGAATAAAATGCCGACTTATTTAGCTTTAGAGCCTCTATGAATGGCTCACTCAAGTTGATGTCGCCCCTTTTTCTAACTATATAATGCGGTAGCTTTAGTGCTATGAAAGATACTACAAAAGAAAGGAAGAACACCATACTCGCTAGGTAGCGTTTAAACTCTTGGTAAGCTAGTGTTACCATATCTTTATCGAAGACAAATTCGCCTTCTAAAGACTTGATCATCTCTACCTGCCTGTCAATACTTGCGTTAAAGATTTCCACAAAGTTTATATCAAAAAACTCTCTTAGCAGCGCAAGATAAGCTATGATAGAAACGACAAAAGTAAAAGTCATAACGATGACTAGCTTGTCCCCTCTAAGTTTTCTTTTTATTAAAGTCACAGCTACAAGCAAGAAAGGTATGCCAAGCATGGCCTTCTCAATTATAAACGTAGGCTCTAGAAATATTGCCAATATACCAAGAGACGCTACATATAAGTAAAGCGAGCTGTAATCTTTGTTTGCGATTGAGTTAATTAAGTAAGCACCAAGCACGAATGGCATTGCGAAAATGCCCAAGTACCTAGTTACAAGCATAGTTAGCGTTAATGCCACAAACGTTATAGCTATCTCAAGATTTTTATTTTCTATTTGCATTATCTTTCCTTATAAGTATCGAGATGCTTCATAATCTTTGCATACATCTCTTCGTCAATATATACCTTGCCATCTACTTCCTTATTTCTTAAGTAGTCCGCAATAAATTTTATATCAAGTATCGAATAAACCTTAACACCATAATCATCTTCAAGCTCATGTATAGCAGATTTATCGCCAGTGCCTCTCTCCATCCTATTAACAGAGATGATTAGAGCCTTAACTTTTGCGTCATAGTGCTTAAGTATATCGATGGATTCTCTAACAGCAGTTCCTGCAGTGATTACGTCCTCAATGATGACTACATCCGAGTCGGCTTTTGGAGTCTCGCCAACGAAGATACCTTTTTCGCCGTGATCCTTGGCCTCTTTTCTGTTAAATGAGTAGCCAATCTCTATGCCATAGTTCTTGTAAAGACTTACAGCACAAGAAACAACAAGAGGTATACCCTTATATGCCGGTCCAAATAGTAAAGGCTTATCTAGTTTAATATTGTCCATGTAAGCCTTCGCATAAAAGTCGCCAAGCTTAGCTATCTCCTCAGAGTTATTGAAAAATCCAGTGTTAATAAAGTATGGACTCATCCTTCCAGACTTAGTCTTGAACTCGCCAAACTTTAAAACATCCGATTTAAGCATTAAATGTATAAAATCTTCTTTGTATGACATTATCCTATGTTCACATCCTTAATTAAAATATATTTTGGTCCATAGTAATTATCTATAT
>QWBY01000582.1_pt1 | contig 25063 bp, 35 predicted proteins | sample 1972471 | NCBI WGS metagenome assembly QWBY01 (sample SAMN09866722, study PRJNA288562) | Human gut metagenome isolate term6_stool, whole genome shotgun sequencing... | reverse complement strand
GAGGCAAAACTTGAGGCTATCTGATTAACCGAAACGTCCCCCTCAAACGTATAGCTTTTGGTTTTCGTTTGCTCTTCAAACATAGACATGGCTTTAATCGTAACTTTCCCGTCAGCCGTTTCCATATCCATAACGGCATCCATTGCCACTCCGTCAAAAATGCGTGCATGGCGGTTATAATATCCGGCCTCCAGCACAATCCGCGCCTGCACCCAGTTCTTTAACCACGGTGTTGCTGACGTCGCCAAAAAAAACATCGTTTCTTTTTTCAGGCCGCCGATAATTATATTGGCTTCGTTCAATGCCCCCGTCACTGCTGCCGAGGTATTAAACTCAACATCCGCATCTTCAGTCAATTGGGTCAAAAGCTGCTCCGGGCTGCTTTTCCGATAAATGGAAAGGCGTAAATACCGTTTCGGAATGTCCCAGATATTATTCATCTTCTTTCAGATAAGGCAGTTTTTTTCTGATTTCGTCTTTCTTTGCAAGCCAGAGCTTTTTCAGCGCCTCTGCGTTCTTATTCCCCTTTGCGAGAGCTTCTTCGTAGTCGTATTTAAGCGGGTCGGCCTCTTCAATCATAAGGGCGGAGCGTTGCCTTTTAATATCTTCGTTTGCTATTCTAAGTTTATCAGCAGGCTTTGCGAGCTTGAACCCCGGAACCGGCAAATCCGCCAGAATAACGCCATCGGTATAGTCCGCCTTTTTGACGGCGTGATAGCCGATTTCTTTATCGTACAGAATGCCGTAGCCATTTTCCTGCGCCCAAATGTTAAACCTCTCCATCAAATTCTGAAAAGCTTTTGCACTATGTGTCGCACTCCCGTTAAGCAGGTTCTCGCGGCTCATAACAAAGCTTTCCCAGCGTTTGGGATTTTCGATGTATGTTTTCATATTTTCTCCTTACACCAGACTGTATTCCGTATCAAAAATAAGCAGGTATCTGTCATTAAACCCGCTGTAGACGGGATCGGTATTGCCTAAAGTGTCATAAAAATACAAGTTGCCGTTTAAAGCATTGTTCAACAAAAGCGGCATCTTGTCTATGCACCTGACGCCGTACCGCTGCACCTCACCGTCAACCGTAATGTCGGCAATAAGACTGCCGTCTTTCATTGTCCGCAAGGTAATGCCGACAATCCGCCGGTTTCCCACTGCGTCGGTAATTGTTGCCGAAAGTTCCTGAACCGGAGTTTGGATAAGGTTGATTGCCGTTTGCATTACATCCACCACCTTCCCAAATTAACATCGCGGGTTTCGACAATGCCCGCTTTCTGGGTATCGCTGTCGGCAACATTGCGCAGCATTGTTCCCTCTGCGGTCAAAAGCAACACCTCGGTAAAACTCATATCTACTTCAAGCATATTATAGTTACCCGGATTTTCATTAATCATAAAATCATTCATGGTAAAATTTTTTCTCAAGCCTGAATTACGGGTCTGAATATCAAGCAAAATCATATTTCTGCAAAGTTCTGAACACTGATTGCGAATAAGTTCCACAAGCGATGTCTTGTTGGTTATACCGTCAAGGTTGTATTCGGCATCGCCAAATCTTATCAGCGAATTGACCGAAATCGCCCCCTTAAGCATCAAGTCATCGGGGTTCGAGTATTTGTAATCGGTATAGTAAGTATTGTTTTCCAACGGATATTTGGTGACTGTTGATGAACCGTGAAACTGGCATTCGTCTATCGTATCAAATTCCAGCCAGACTTTATCGCTGTTAGCCGACTTTATTCCGTAGGTATAATTGTTTAATCTTTGCCAGATATCATTTGCAATGCTCAAAATCATGAGACGCTCCCGCTTCTGTAGTTAAATGCGCCGCTGCGGTTGCCGCGCGTATTCTGATATAAGACACTTTCCCGCTGTGTTGCCAGCTGTATCTGCCTCTCGCTCGGATTGTTAAAAGTATATGTACGGTTGTCGTAATAGGCCGTATTTTGATTTGGCTCGGAAAAATACGGCAGATAAGGGCGTCCTGTATCCATAGGGCCTGTGCCCCTTAAGCCTTCCCCAAACCATTCGGCCCCCGATTTTATATACGTTTTTAACCCGGTTTTTTCCAATAACCAATCCCCTAAAGCGTCAATCCTGTCAGATAACCGTCCCATCGCCTTATCATAGGTCAAAACATCATTGTCATCCGGCTCAGCCAGGCCAAAACCTGAAAGAATAAATTTTCCGCTTTTGGCAATGACGTCTAACAGGTCTTTCAGCGTTTCATACTTCTCAACCGTCTCGTCAAGCCTGTCCCAAAACGGCTGCCAATCGCCAGAACCGAGCGCTTCGACAAAGGCCTTGGTCAAATCGCCCAAATCTTTAAGCGCTTTTGCAAGCTCGGGATTTTTCGCCAGAAAATCATTAAAAGGCTTTTGCAGTTTATCCCAGTTGATATAAACCAACCCTGCGGCAATTCCCAGCAGGGCAAACGGGCGCAGCAACAAACCTATGGCAATGCGAAGCGAAAGCACTGACGCCTTATAAGCTGCAAAAAGCTTAACCATATCGGCAATTTTATCGCGTGTTTCCTTGTCTCTTGCAAAATCGGCCAAATTGTCGGAAAAACTCTTGATTGCCGGTGCCAAGCCTTGCAGCATTTCCAAACCGATGGAATTAAGCGCAACCTGGATTTTCCCGATATTTTGTTCAATTTCAACAAAATCCCTCTTCGTCTGTTCGGTCAGAAGCGTAAAGCTCCCGGCTTCGTTCCATTTTCCCATAAACTCGTCTGGGCCGGCGCGAAGCATGCGAATTAGCGCATTGTTTTCATCTCCGCCCAAAGCATCAAGAACCATTTTCTGGCCGTAATCAGTCAAAGCGTTAAAACGCGACCGGATAAGTTCTATCGCGCCCAGATAATCCTGACCGGCCAGATTTACTCCCAAACGGGCAGAAAGTTCCTTTAATTCCCCGGAAGATTCATTGATTAAAGCCTTTTGCAAATTTTGCAAACGGTCAACGGAAGATACGGCATCGTCCACTGTCCCCCCGAAAAGCTGAAACATATTGACAAACTGATGCAGCTTCTCAATCGGCATATTCCATAATTCGGCAAGATGGATAATCTGCTTCATTTCGTTATAAACTTCGGTCAGCCCCTTTATGCCGAGCGCGCCGGCGGTAATCGCCCCCAGTTTGGAGAGCAGGCTGTTAGCTATAGAATCACCGGCGCTTTCAAACTTTTTTGTAAGTTTGTCAAGCGACCGCTCGGCTTCTTTGGAATTAACGTGAAAATTTATAACGGCATCGGAAAACATTTATTTTGCCTTGTCTCTGGCGCGGTTATACGCCGCATATTCATTTTGAACCCGGACATATTGGGCGAGGTTGCACAAATACAGGTCGCCCAAATCTATACGTGTTAAATCTGTTATGTTTATTTCGGGAGTGAGAATGTTGAAGATGAGGTTACTTTCTCCGAAATCGGCAAACGATACGTCTTTTCTAGCACTGCGACGTACGGCCGGAATATTTCGGAGCTTTTCATAAAAACCATCTGATGTTCCAGAATTTTTATGCCCAGTTCAACCGGGGCAAGCGGGCTTTCAAAATACGAACCGGCGTTTTCAAGGCTCATTTCGGCCACCGGAGTATTGCCGCCTGTATCCGTCAATGTCGCAAGCGGCAGCAAATCTTTCAAACATTCCTTGATTGAACGGGATTTTTCGGCAATGCGCCGGTCAAGAAAATCCAACCCCTCCATAGCGTTAAACAGCCGGACGTTGAACTTCAGCGTCTTGTCCATGTCTTTGATTTCCACTTTGATAACTTTTTGCATTTAAGCCTCCTTTATAACGGCATTTGGATACGGTCGGCAAAAGACAGGCGGTAAACCTTGTTCCCCTGCCCGTCGTCCCGGGTTGCCGAATCGCCCGCGTCATATTCCTCAATCGTCCCGCCCGAATATACCGTCTTGACGCCGGTCGTATAGTTGGAAACGTTCATAACCATCGCATAATCAACAAGGCGTCTGCCGTATTTGGCCTGCGTCGCGTCGCACAGGCTGTCCAGCGCCAGACGGGAATTGGAATTGGCCTGCAACGCAATCGTGCACGCATAAACAACCGGCTTTTGTACGACTTTCGCCTTGCCGTCCGCGCCTTTGCTTAAAGTCGCGGGCTGCGGACGTTCCCACTGTACGCCGTCCTCGGCAATGCCCTCAAGCTTCAAATACGCCAGAACCGGCAATGCGGTTAAAGAATATTCAAGGTTTTGAAAACCCGTTTTATTCGTTGAAATGTCCTGATTTATCATTGTTACGCTCCATATAATGTATTGCTGATTCTGACCTTGTTAATCACGCCGCCGCACAGATAAGCCGCTTTGACCCGCGCCCGCCTGAGCTTGATGTCTTCATCGCTTAAATCCTCAATTTGGAAATAATAGCCGTTCTGTTCCACGGAATCCGCGGCGCCCGCCACGCCCATGGCTTGATAAATGCTGTTGCGGTCAGCTTCCGAAACCGTACCGTCCTGCGCAATCGTGCCGTTTGTCTTGCCTTTTTCGTAGGAGGGCGCAATCATTGTACTCAGAAATTCCTTGGCGTCCGTTCCCTGAAGCTTTAATTTGTTCAAGGCGATGAAACCGTTCATAATCCGGGTCTGCGTGTCTTTTTCCAGCCACGATTCGTTAACCTGCACGTCTTCCGTGCCGAAATCGCCGGCCATCAGCCCCATACCGTACAAAACCTGTTCCTGCGAACCGAACCCGACCGAATAGATATAAGAACCGTAAAGGCCGTCCAGCTCTTCGGCCAGCCCCAGATTGGTCTGCCCCTGCTGATAGTCTACCACGGTTCCCAGTTTGGTTATCGGAGTATAGCCCGTTGCCGGCTGGAAATTGAAGTTGATTGTGCCATTGGCGGTTTCAAAATCAATCGTCGCGCATATTGCACAATCAAGAATGTTGACGTTTTCCTGATTGAGGTCAACACAGGCGACATATCCCGTATATCCCTTTTCAATCAGAGCCTGCTGGACGGTTTTAAACGTTTCCTTGTCGGTAAAGTTGAAGACCAGACGCACAAGGGAATAAATCGTCTGTTCCCCGAGGCTGCCCTGAAGCCACTGAACCGCCGCCTCTATATCGGCCTGCTCCAGCTTTTCCAGCGTCGTAATTGAATATCCCGACGAATTGGCGTTTAACAGCCGGTCGCAGAACTCGGCAAACGTCTCGGCGTCGGTTCCCTGCGACAATACCGCATTGTCAAGCCCCAGCATAGCGCTCAAATCCGTTCCGGTCGTCCCTGCGGTTACCGCGCCGACAACGTGCCCTTTCCCGGTTTCGCCCGCCGTAATGATAAAGCCGCCGGTTACCGAGCTGTACGTCACCGACGCATTACCAAACATCTCGCCGGCAGAAGAATTTGCGATAATTGCGTTACGGATGGTCGTGGCAACATCCGAATAGCTGTTGGCTGCGCTCAAATCAACCACTACCAGAAATTCCGTACCGTCAAACGAAACGTTGAAACTTCCTTCGCTGACGGCTTTTAACGCGGAAAGCTCCGCTACAGACGACGATCCTTTGATAAACGGTGCCGCCGCTTCCTTATACCAGCGGGCGACGACCAGCTTGTCCGGGCTGGTTCCCGTCTTGCTCAAATAGCCGAAATACTTTTGCACTTCGGCATATTCGGGAATATTCTTGCCGAAATAAGCGCCAAAATCGGCAACGGCGGAACTTCCTGAAAATTCAAGATAGGCCGAACTTGTCGGAATAAGCGCGTTGTCCATAGCCAGCAGCATATGTTTTTTCTCCACCGTGAACGACGGAGACTGAACCGACGCTGAAATCGGTACAAACTTGGAAAAAGGTAAACTCATGGTCTTTATCCTCAAAAAAAATTAGTTGAAATTGTTTCCCCGGTTGATAATTTTGACGGTTGCGGTTTCAATGGCAGGCGACGCCGTCTCTATCGTGTCTACCGCAAAAACCTCCGCGTCAAAACTGTAACGCCGCATATAGGCTTTGTTTTCCTGCAAAAACGAGAGGTTGCGGATATCTCCCGTCTTTTTCAGGTCAACCAGCGCCCCGTGAGGCTTAACCAGATTAACCTGAAGAGTATGTTGAAACACTTCGGCATTGTAAAAGGCGTTCGGCCCGTAAAAATCAAACTGTATCCTGTAAACGCGCTCAATATCCTGGTAAAGCGTTACAACGCCCGTTTCACTGTCATAGCTTTTCTGCCGCTGCTGGCTCCACCCAATCGGCGAAACCGGCATAATGTTCATCGTGGCGAAATCAACGTCCGGCGGCGGCAGCGGAACGTCGTCATGATAAGGGTTGACAAACTGGAGCGCCGGCATCAGCCCCTGCAGATAATCATATAGTTCATTTTCCCGCATCAACATACTCCATACGGTACGCGTAAGCCTCGCGCCAGCCGGCGTCATCCCAAGCTTCTTTGGCAACAATCCTGTATTTGTAACCGTTACAGACAAAAGTGTCCGAACCAAACTGGCGCAGTCGGTCAAGCTGTGTCGGCGTGCCGGTAATAAACACCTTGAAATACTGATATTCGGCCAAGTTAAAGCCTAACTCGCGCAATTCCTGCAAAGAGGCCGGCTGTATCTTCCCGCGAACGGTAAAAGTTTCCGTCGTCGTTACGGGGTCGCGGCTGTCAGGTTTCCATTCTACCGATGTATGGGTAAAAAGCAGCTGCTGCCAGTCATTAACGACGGTTAAAAAATCTCCGACCAGTTCGTGAAGATTAAGCGACATCCCCGCTCCATAAAAAAAGCCCCGTTTTCCCGGAGCTTGACTTTAAAAACGAATCCTATATAAAAGAAAAGTCCGGTGCGGCAACACCGGGCTTGTCTTAACCTAGAAAGGGGTTAAACCCACTTTAACTTCTTTCCTGAAGTTAAGATAGCCTATTTTTCTTGATTTGTCAAGTTTAAAATAGGTTGTGGGTTTCCCCTTTCATATTATTTGAAAGGACTAATAATGATAATAAAATTTATTATTGTTATTCGGAAACTCCGAATTTTCCTGTCTATTAAGAAATAGCAGGACGGGGCAGGGTTGTCAAGCCCTGTCCTATTTTTCATCCGGCGGCAGCAATATTAGCTTTCCGTTTGGCTGAATAACGCCGGCGCGGACACTGTTCTGCAACTGAAACGTGTCCAAAAGCGGCGTGTCCTTACCTTTTTTCCTGACTGTCGCCGGCGCATTGGGCGCATAGTCGTAGGCGGTAAAGCTCCGCTTGACCGTCGTCTGCATATCTCTGGCAATACGGATGACAATCCGGTTCAGGCTTTCGCCCTCTTCAATACGCTTTTTGACGATTTTCGGGATTTTTCCTGCAATCTCGTTCCGGGCATTGGTCATAAACGGGCGCGGCGGGATTTTGTCTGCCGGGTCGCCGAAATTGTTGACAAGCGCAATCTTGGACAGCTCTTCGCCGCTTTCACGGTGTTTCTCTCCTTCAAGATACCCCCATTTTGCCCCTTTATAACTGGTTTTCAGCTCTTTTTCCAAATTTTCCGTCATCTTTACGATTTTGGAAAGGTCTATTTTGACATTGGCAAATTTCCCCATTTCAGCACCCGCAAGCCGGAATATAGCGCCCCAGCCGGTAAGGCAGCGACATCTGCCAAAAAAGCTGCCCGTACTGGCTCTGATTAAACCATTGCGCCTGAAGGTTCTGCAACATCGTAAACGATGCCGAAACGGAACCCTCGCTTGCCGATGACAGATTGCCCGCCGTTCCGGCACCTCGCCCGAACAAAAACGCAATATGCGCCGTCAGCAGGTAGAGCATCGTCTTGAGCAGATCATAATCGCATACCGGCGTTGAATAAGTGTCATTCAATATGCTGGTGGCCATATCAAAGAAGTTTTGCAGCTGCTCATCCGTAAATTTTCCGGCAAATTCGGGATAGCGGCTTAAAAACTCCTGCACATCAAAAACAACTACCTGCTGACTGGACATTAGGCCGTAACTCCCTGGCTGCTTTTCGTATTGTCGGCGGTCTGGATTCCCGGAACGTCTTCGGGGTCAATCTGCTCCATACCGGTTTTGACGTCCTTTTCCAGCTCTTTGGCCTTGGCTTTGGCGTCGCTTTCCCGCACTTCGGCAAAAATCGCCTTTTTCTTCAGATAATCCTGTTCCGCGTGCGCTTTGGCAAAATACTCCCATACTTCGGCATCAAGCCGGGTTGCCGCATAACGGCCGAGCATTCCCTCGGTTTTGACCAGCAGCCCCTGATTCATACCGTTAATGACGTGTTTTTTGCCGTCCGGCGTCGCAAACGTCAGCCCCCACGGAAGTTTTGACATCACCGTAACAAAATTTCCGCCCTGCGGGCGGGCAGCGGCGGAAACCTGAGTTACGTTCTTCGCAGAACTTTGAGCGGTCTGCGCGCTTTTGTTTTTCTTGGACATATTGCCTCCTTATATGTTCTAGATGCCCAGCATAGACGCAACGGCGAATGGCTGGAAAATAACCGCGCCGAAAGTCCCGGCCGAATATTTCTGTTTGAAATGGGAAAGGTACGGAACAACGCGCCCGGCTCTCATTTTTTCAGAAAATACCAAATCGGCCACCTTGTTGGCGGTATCGTCGGCGTCTACCACGTCGGCAAACAGCATCATCATTTCGCCCGCGTCCGTAGACATTTCCGGCGCTACGACGACTTCCAGATTGGGCAGTCCCTCTTTCAGGAGCGCTTTGACGGAGTTCGCCATCAGGTCGCTCGTACCCAGAAGCAGCGGCGACCTTGCCGGACTGATGACCAGTTTTAATCTGGAGTTCTCGTCAATATAGCCTTTTGAACGGTCAGCCAAATCGGCAACCAGTGCCAGAATGTCGTTATAACGCTCAACGGCGGTCTTGGTCGGCCAGGTCTTCTGCCCGCTTGCCCCGTTTGCCGGCGTCAGCGCGTTCGGCAGGTTCGGGTCGTTCAAAAGACCGAAGTTCTGCAGACCGGCAACGCCGTAGAAATAAAAACGGTTCATTGCCAAATCAATCGTCGTTGCCGCCGAAACCTGCTTTTCGGAAACAAGGTTGAACTTGGCGCGCGATGCAATATCTGTTTCGCGGTCGCCGTATTCAATCGTGGTTTCAAAAACATAGTTGTCGCGGGTCGGGAAAGTCGGGTTGATGTCCGATTTGCCGTTGTCCGCATAGTCGTCATAAGGCTGAACAAAGCCGGTCTGTTCAATCTGCGTAAAGCGGACGTACGGGGTTGTCCAGTCGCCGATTTTGCGTTCGCCGACGATTTTGCGTGCCCGGCGCGGCGCATTCAGGATGCGGATGATCGCCGGGTCAAGAAACGCCGTGTATTCTACCGGAATACCCGAGTTGGGCGGAGTAAGCAAAGACGCGTCCATCGCCATCTGTGCCAGATTGGATTTGTCAATAAAACCCTGATAGCCGTTAAAGACAAAGCCGTACTGTTTTAATTCCTCAATCTTATTTTGCTGCATTGTTAATCTCCATGCGTTCGCCCCAGTTTGATACGCCAACCAGAATGCCGGCGGCGGCAGTGTTGTCGCACAGGGTCTTAATCCTGAATGACGTTTCCGTCGCGCCGGATACCGTTGAGCCTTGAGCGGCGTTGGTAATCGCCCCGGTGGTATTGTTTACAAAAATCTTGTTGTTGACAACAGGCGTATCGCTGACAGTGATAAAAATACTGCAGCAATCGGCAATCCCTACCTTGTAATTGGAAGGAACAATCATTGTCGCGCCGTTGGCAATATCCGTAATCGGAATGTCCAGAACGCGGTGTACGATACCGGCAGGCTGCCCGGTTCCCTTGGCGGAACAGGTGCCGTCCCCGTTGTCCCATACGAACTTGCCGACTTCTACCTTCACATCACCCTCTTCATACGCTTTCACAAGCAAAGTCAGAGGATACATGTGGTTGTAGTTGTCATCCATAAAATCACCGGCCACGCCCCACGGCTTCTGGCTGTTGATTTCTTTCTGAAAAGCTATATTCGCCATTATCTGTCTCCTAACTTGATTTTCTGAAGTTCGGGAAAGTCTTCCAAAAGGCCTTTTACAGCAGCCGCATCATAAGACATATTCGGCTCCTTTTTGGCGTTTTTGAGCACTTCCACCATACCGCGATAGCTTGAACGGTCATAATTCTTGACATTGTACCCGTTAAGCTCCAGCGCTTTGGCATAAATGTCTTCGGCACTGTCAAAGGCCATAACGTCAACGTTCCCGATAAGCGGGCGCACCGCCGCCGCAGCTTCGTTTTTCTGTCTGAACTCGTTTATAATGGACGAGCGGATTGACTGGGCATCCATAGCGCCTTTCATCCCCTCCGACTCATGTTCGCGATCCAGCTTCTTCCTTTCCTCCGGGTTCTTTTCCAGCTTTTCGCCGTACTTTACGCCCTCGGCAAAGGCCTTGTCATCCGGTTCGGCGTCTTTCGCCTGCGGCGTGGAATCATCGGCCGAACGGGTGGAATCCGTATAAGCCAGCCGGTCAAGCGCTTCCCTGAACCATTTGTACCATTCCTCTTCCGACTTGCCGTCTACCTCGCCGCGCCCTTTCAACAAGCCGTTTACACGTTCCATCAGCTCGTTTTTCAAGGCGTTTTTGTCGGTAGTGTCGGCATCATCGGCAACACCTTCCTCATTTTTGCCCGGTTCCTGGATTTCTTTGATTTCTTCGCGGATAGCCTCTTTGAAAGCCTCCTCCAAATCTTCATCCATCGCCATGCCTTTTTTTGAAGAAAGTTTACTGATAAAGTTTTTTAACTTAACACTCATCTTCTTACCTTTCTTAATTGAGTTACCATCAGCGACAACCACGTCGCTTCCTGCTCTGCCCTCTTTTACAAGAGCAACGTGATTCCCGCGGATGTTGGTCATGCGGAAATCATATCTCTGCCCGTCAAACGTCCCCGGTTCAAACACCGGGTCATAACGATACGCGCAGGATAATTCTTTTTTGCTGTCCGACTTAATGCCGTCTATGGCTTTCTGGTCATAAATAACCAGCGAATTTTTCAGATACGGGCGTTCTGTCATTGCGTCGGTACCGAGCGACCCGACCCGTAAATGCTGGTTTTTCTTATCCGCGCCGTCCTCGACATGTTCGGACAAAAGCGGCAGGTTGTTAAACGTCTCCGCCGCTTTTTCTATTTCTTCAAAAGGCCGGTAGCCGTAATAAATCCTGTCCGGCGCCAGCCCCTGTTCTTTCCACCCGGGAATCTCGCGCCCATAATACGGATTAACCGCCTCTTTGGTAATGTTTGACACGTCTACATGCAAAAAACCGTTTTCGTCCAGATGGCGCACGGTACCCGTTTCAAGCTTGTCGTATGCTAACATTTAATAATCCTCAAGTAACGGAATAAAGAAACAATGGCAGTTTTTTACAATATAGGAATCTACTGTATAAAATCCTGTTTTTGTTTGCAAATTATAAACAAACCCGCTATAATTGCTATTGTTAATGTCAATAATTTCATCAAAAGCAAGGAAACAGTCATTATGCCCAGACCTGCACCGGTTAAACAATCTGAAGAAATCAAAATTGTATCCCTTTTCCTTGACGGCAAAAGCGTTTTGGAGCTTAGCCGCATTTTCAATGCCAGTAGAACTTTTATAAATAAACTTCTCCAAAGACACGGCATTCAGCCCCGAAATTCCCAAGAAGCGAATAGACTTTCCTCCAAACAAAGAACTCCTGAACAAAAAAGGCTTTACACACAAGCCGCCCGCCAAGCTCTTAAAGGCTATAAATATACTTTTGAAGAAAAATGCCGCAGAGCCTTGTTTAGAGAACAAAATGCTATTACTTCTTATTGCGGGCCATTTGAAAAATTTTTTGCCCATATATTCAAGCTTGAAAACATCAAGTTTATTGCTCAAAAGGCTATCGGTCCGTATAATGTTGACTTTCTGGTTAATGAGACCGTCGCCGTGGAAATCACACGAGCCAGAGCCAGATACCAAGGAATTATGGCTGAAAGCAGAGAACGCATTATACAAATCCTCAAAAGATACCCCATTTTCCTCATTACTGTTACCGACAGAGATTCCCTTATGTACAATCTTGATAAGCTTATCTCCGACCTTAAGGTCTTTTGCCTTAACCCATCCTCTCAAGGTAAGATAAGGATGATTAGGTGTAGCTCTCAAGATTGTATTATCTCCAGAAGTCCTGATACAGGTCAATTTACCACGATAAAAACGCCTAAAAAGTTTCTCTATTCCGCCGAAACCATTGATTTTAGCATCTGAAGGAAAACAGTTTATCTTTTCCCCCGGAAAGATAAATTCGCCGTCAACTTTAAGCCCTTTATCCAAATCAAATATTTTGCCGTTTGCCTGTTCGTGGCTGTGGCGCGGTTCCTTTACCCCCGTCGCGTGCTGCCACATCCCCCTCTTTACCCCCAGCCCAAGCTGACGGGTGCGGTTAAGCTGTTCGGTTGCCTTGTGGTTCTGATCGCGCGCTATCATTATCGCCCGGCGGAGCGTCTTATTATATACCTTGCCGTTGTCAGCCGGCATATTGCCGTAATTCTTAAAAAGCTCTTCCCCCAGCCATTCGGTGGTACGTTCCGAACGCACGGCGCGCATAACCATTCCCTCAACTTCCGTAAAATACTTTTCGGGAATGGATTTTATCAGGTTTACGTTTTCGTGTACAAAACTCTGTGCGGCATTGGTTAAAGCCGGGGTCTGCCTAAAATTATGCAACAACCCTAAATCGCTAAGTTCCCGCTTAAACTTCTCGCTTTGATAATGCTCCAGCGCCCCTTTCAGGGAAACCTCGGTGTACCGGTTGACATTATTGACAAACCACCGGGCAAGGCTTAACGACTTTTTGTTAAACAGCTTTTGATACTTGTCCCTTAAATTTCTTATCAGGCGGTACAGTACATTCGCCGGAACGGCATCAGCCGCAATTTGAGCCTCCTCGCCCTGATATGCCCGCAAAATCTCCCTTTGCGCCTCTTTTTGCATTCTTACAATCAGAGCAGTCAGTTTCTTGCGATAATCCATCTCAATCCCCTTATTGGGGCGGATGGCCCGGAGTTTTTTATACCTTGGTTTCATTTCTCTTGACTTTTTCACCGAGTCGTGATATATTAAGAGCATAAAGCTCCCAATGGTAAACGACTGAAACATAGGTTATCATTGCGTAGATGCAGTTTTGGATTAAACTGGCTGTATTCACCTTTAGCCCCTGAATATCAGGGGTTTTATTTTTCTTCCAAAAACGCAGAAGCTAACCAATTTCTTTCTTCACTGTTCCAATCTAATCGAATAATTGATTTATATTGCTCTGAAACTACATATAACCGACCAAATTTACGATGTTTGTCATCTATTTTTCCCTTTCTGATAATATCCGGTACAAGTTTTAATACATCTTCCCCGTGTTTATTGGCAATATGAGCTAAACCATACCCTCGTTCAGTATCAGGGTCGCCATATACAAAATCTATGGTACCAATTCCCTCACGAGTAATTGCTGCCGGAACAAATCCGTTCTTTTCTTTCATCAGTTTTTCAATAGCTTGTTCGGGGTTTCCTGAATATTCAGAATAAGCCTTGCCGAATACATCATCTACTACATACCTCATTTCTTTATTTTCTTTCTTTATTTTTCCTTTTCCATTTCCAAACTTCCCATCCTCATCTCTCGGATGTTTGCTCTCTTCCCACTCATCGGAAGCCCCGTCAAACACTGCCCCGGCTTTGTCTTCGTCGTCAATATCGTCAAAGCTGTCGGTCTCGGGAACGGCGTCAACGTCAATATTGGAATAGCCGCTGTTCGGGTTGTCGGCCAAAGCGCCGCGCACTTCCGTATTGGAAAGCGAACCGCGGTCAACATAAATCGCCGCCGTATCAGCATTGATTTTATTGATTTCCGCCCGTTCGCGCTCATCCATTTCCCACAGCGGGGCAAATTCAAACGAGATATTGGGGTCAATCTCGCCATAAAGGTTAAGCTGAAGAATTTTTAAGACCTTTTCAACCGCGTCATAACTGATTTTTTCGTTTAAAGAATGAATCTTATCATAATAAATGCGGTTCGTTCCCTCTGAAGAGGCATTTAAGCCCTTCGGCAAATCTCCAAAATACTTATCTTTGCTGATTCCCAAGATAACCGGTGCCAAATCAAGCGACATACTGACAATGTCCGTAACCCCGGCAAGCGGCGTATTTATCTGTTCCAGCTCTTCGCGCTCCTTGTCCAGCAAAAACATTCCGTCATTGGAACGCTGGGAATTGGCAAACTTGACGCGCTCAATCAAACTGTCGCAACTGCCGTTATTCAAAAAAGCGGACATATCCGTACGCCAGACGGTCATGGAAAACTTATTTAAGAGCCTTTGCGCCGAACGGCGGTTTTCGGTAAAGTTCTGCACATATTCCAATACCTGCTGCGCCAGTGAAATCCCGAAGAAGTTATACAGCGGCTTTAAGATAAGTGGCACCTCATTCTGTGCAAAATACAAAAAACGGCTCTTGTGATATTCCTTGCCCAGAATAAACCAGGTCTCAGGATTGAAATAATCTTCTGACGTCGGATCCAGAGTGTCATATATTCCCGGATAAATGTTAATCGGCTCAATTACCTTAAATCCGCGCAGCATACCTTTTTTAAAGGTAAACGAATCCAGGAAAAGCGGCGTTTTCTTTTCGTCATCATCCAACGGCCCCACATCAATATAGACCAGACAGCCGCCCTGATAGCCGCAGGTGGAAATAGCCTGGTTAAAGATGCTTTTAACCCTGAATTTCTGCAAATCGCTCTCAAGCTCGCTTATTTTAGCGCTTAAATCAACATCGCCCTTGGAGGTAAGGTTGATAAACTTCCTTGTCATATCGTCGGCAATCGTTTCTATGCCGGCGCGAATAAGCGGGTCCTGGGCAATGTTGGACAGCAGCGGATAGCCCAGAAATTTAGGCATTGCCAGCTGGCGCCACTCGTTTGAATATACGCTGAAAACGCCTTCAATGCACTTGTCCATCGCCATTACGGCAGGATTGTCTTTCGGTTTGCCCAGCGTTACGGGCACTTTATAATCGGCAACCGGCTTATTGTAAATCTCCAGCGCGCGCGACAGCATATCCTTCGGCCGGACAGAGATTCCCATATCCTCAATGTTTCTTATCGTCATCGGCTCGCGTGATGCTGCTGCTTTCAGCTGACGTTTCTTTTTTACCATTCGTTTACCCTGAAATGTTGTGTCCAGTTCGGATTGATACGCATCGGCGGTTTGCGGAAAGCTATATCAACCGCATCGCACACCGTATCTACAATATCATCGTGCTTGTGCTTCATGTCGGCGGAAAAAGCGCCCGCCTCCGCCATTACCTTGCGCGATATGTCCGTGTCTTTGTTTATCGGCAGATATACGCGCCCGTTTTCAATATGGACGGACGCGTCAAGAACGCGGGTCAGTTTGTCGGTTATGCGCTCAATCGGCATAATCGGAATGAGAAATTTGCGCTTCAGCGTCTGGATTAAACCGGTACCGCTGGCTTTGTCTTCAATGTACATCGCCCGCGGGCTGACGCCGTTAATGCCTTTTTCCCACTTTCTCCAAAACGCAACGGCCTGAACTTCCAAATCGGGGGCTTCCCATTTGCCGTGTACCATATCCAAGAGGTACAGTTCGTTCTGTCGGGTTACGCCCCAGAACGTAATGGCGGTAAAGTCGTTGGCTTCCTTTGTTTTCTGCGCGGTATCCCCAACCATAAACATATAGCTGTACTTAACGTCTGACGTCGGATAAAACCGCCACCATTCGTCTTTGATAATATTACCGCCGATAATCTGCGGTTCCTGCTGATACAATGCCGACCATTCAAACTCCGTCAGGCTCTGTTTGGTCTCCATCAGCTTGTCAAAAGAATGGAGTTCGGGAACCAACGCTTCGCCCTGTTCGTTAATCGCCGGAAAAGACAGGACTTTCAAACGCCCCGTATCCTTGTTTTTTTCAATAATGTATCCGAGCAGATCCTCAACCGTCCAGCGGGTCGCCATAATCAGCTGCCCGCTTTTCTGGGACAGACGGGTTAAAAATACCGTGTTGTACCAGCTTATGACCGATTCTATTATCGTCTCGCTCCTGGCCTCTTTCATATTCTTGAAAGGGTCGTCAATAATCCCGATGTCCACGGATTTGCCGGTCAACGGCCCGCCGACACCAGTGGAAACGTAATAGCCGCGGTGCCCGACAATATCAAAACGTTCATTATTGCGCAATGCCGGATTTGTCAGCAAAGACACACGTTTGTTATTGAGTGTGGAATTCGGAAATATCGCGGCGTATTCCGGTTCCGTCATAATCCGCTGAACGTCGCGGTTCATAGAAGCCGCCAAATCAGAGGAATACGAACACTCGGCAATACGAAACTCGGGATTTTTCCCAAACGCAAATGCCGGAAACCGCCGGCTTGCCAGTTCCGACTTGCCGTGCTGCGGCGGCGCCTGAATAACCAGAATAGGCCGCCTGCCCTCCCCGACATCAATCAGAAACCGGTTTAACGCATCACAGACCTCTATGCTGAATTTTGAGAAAAAATATCCCTTGTGCGTCTGCTTGACGAAATACTTAAAATCCCGTCGCGCCAGTTCGTTTAAGATGTCGTGCTGCGTAATCCTGACATCGTCAGTCAATCTTTTCGTCAACGCGCTCAACCAAAAGAAGAAGTTTATCGTCAGAAAGCCCGGACAAATCAACCTGCGGCAGTAAATCTTTGCCGCCCTTGCCGGTGATTTCGGTCTTATCCACATAAAGTCCTGCCAGTTTTCCCTTAAGTTCCTCTGCCTTTATCGCGGCATTGACATTACGGGAAGCAATCGCCAGCTTTTGTAATTCATTAAGCTTGTCAAAGCTTTCAACATCAGTATAGCCGAGTTTGCGAAGTCTGGCCCTTTCACGGCGAACCTCCCCGGACTTTTTGCCGCCCTTTGAGGCAATTTCTCTTTGTTCCCTCTTTGTTCGTTTGCTTTGAGGCACCAGATTTTTCTCATTCGCCATTTTCCATCCTCGCCAATGCCAACTTTGTCAGAAAGTCCTTGCTTATATCGCTTAACAAAGTGGCTACGCCGTCCGGTTGCTCTTCGTCGTTAAGGAGTTCTTCAATCTTTTCCAAAACTGAAGTGGCCATTTCCGCGGTATCTTTATTAATTAACTCAGGGCGGAGAATATTTTCGTTAAGCTGTTCGGCGGCACCGGCAGCCATATAGACTTTCTCAGCAATATCATCCACCCAGCCATCAACATTTTCAATCAGGCGGTCATACAACAAATGCATGCCGTAATTAGACGACTGCCAGTGTTTAAGCTTGCAGGCGTATTTATAGGCTATAAGACTTTGTAAAAGCTCTAACATATTTCTCTCATAAAAAAAATCCCTCCTGCAGAATTTGAGAAGGGATTTCGGTTACAACCTTATTGGAGAATTGAAATAATATGAGATAACAAAAAGCCCCGGCTTTCCGGAGCTTTTAAAAGCATACACTAATGCTATTATGGCAATTTTAGGGTATGATTTTATAAAAGTCAACATCTTTTTGAAATTGTGTATATTTTTTTTACGCCGCCAAAATCCTGTTAATCTCTTTGGCAAGCTCTTCTTTCTTTGCTTCCAAGAGGGCGTTGGCGCGTGTTTCCAGCCCCATAGCGATAAAATCGTTCCACACGGCGGCATCCCCGCCTTTAAACGCCTCTTTCACCCACGGAATAATGAGCTTTTTTAACGCCCCGAAATATTTTTCGCTGTAAATCACGTCGCCGGCGGCGCTCTTTGCCAGCTGCTTGAATTTATCGGCATAAACCATATCTGTCGCCGCACGCTCCAGCTCCTCGCGCACCGCAACCGCACAGCAGTTCTTGACGATACCGCCCACGGCTTTCGCGTCCAGCGGAGCAGGAACCTGACTTCTCAACGCCTGCTCCATCGCGTTAAATGCCGCTATGTACTGGATTTTAAACTCTAACGCCTTTTTCCCGGTAAATCCCATTGCCAGTAAGGTAAAGCCGTCGCGGGTAACGATATATTGCTTTTGCTCCCGCCCCTGAACGTCATAATAAGACGTCGGCTGAAAATTAAGCCGACCCAAGTCTTCCAAGTTGCGCAAATCGCCAATAATGTTATTGATTGCTTGTATTACGTTTTTATGTTTCTTACCAAAAACCTCGGCAATCTTAACTGATGTGGTAACCGGCTGATGGTTTTCGTTGATTGTAACTAAATCTTGCATTTTCAATTTCCTTTTAGAAAAGCCACGCAAATTTGAGAGGTGGCGGACTCACTAAGCCGAAATTGAAAGGCCGGCAGGTATTGGATATTCCCTGCTCTCATCCGCCATATAGCAAAAAAATCGCCGTTACGGGGCGGAAAACCGTCAATTTCGTTTAGGCTTTCACCTTACCCCGCGGGATTTAAAAGTCAAGACAAAATTATAAAAGAAGCTCAACGCTTTTGGTGATAAAAGCCTTACTGAACTCAACCGCCGCCGCCAGCGACAGCTTTTTTACCTTTGCCAGAAAGCCGTTTTTACACAGATTGTCATAAAAGCCGTACCCGGTTGCCGTCAGGCGGATATAGCATTCAGAGGGAATTAAATATTCACCTTCATCTACCCAAATCCCGAACCCTAAACTATAGCATAATTCGTTATCGTTTAGTTCCTCATGTGAAAAATGGGCTTCCGCCAGTTTTTCAACAACACCACAGTCCTTTAGCAAAAATAAGGCCTTGTAAAATTCGTTGTCAAAGTCGCCGGTGTCCATATCCGGGAAGGCCTGCGCCAGTTTTTCCTTTAAGCTTAAGACTTCAACACAAAAAGTCTTTTCTTCGGCTATCGTTTTAAGCAACTGTCTGATGAAATCGTAATCTGTCATCTATTCGCGTTCCTCAAACTCCGGTTCAAGCCCGTCATCAATATCATCCACCAGAATATTGACGTCGCTGGGGCTGGTGATATCATGCTGGCGAATATAGCCTATCAGCTTTTGTTTTTTTTCAGGCGTATCCATCGTGTTAAGATTCAGGGCAATAAACTCTTCGTCATCCCAGATGTTTCGCAAAATATCATACAATTCCCGCCCTTTCGGCTCGGAAACTGCCCTGTTTATCATTGCTTTAAAATTTGCCGTCATCTTATTTTTACCTTTCTTACAATATCCCGGGTGCCGTCTTCCCGCAAAATTCCGGTATAGAGATAATCCCCTATATGCTTTCTTAAAACGCTTACTTTCCTTTGCTGCGGCGTTACATCCGTCATAAAAGCGCTTTGCACGCGCCTGAATTCTTCCGGTTCAAGCCTTAAAACCCGACGTCTTATTTTTACCTGCTTCTGCTTTGTCGGCAAATCGTTGTTAAGATTATGCACAGGCTTTGCCGCACTTCCCTCCGTAAAGCGCCCCTGTTCGTCCCGCGGATGTTTTGTTTCGTCCCATCCGTCCGCAGCAATCAGCTGTGCCGCACCGTTTATTTCCTTAACCGCGTATATCATCGAGTTTCCCTCTTTGCCAGCCACTCGGCAAGAGTTACGCCATCGCTGTATCCCTTGAGCTGCGGGCGATTCCTCTTCCCGCCGTAATGGATTACCAGCCGGTCTAATCCCCGGCACAGACATTCCTTGCACAGTTCCAAATTATGCTTATATTCGGCGATAGTTGCCCCTTGGGCTGCAATCGGCAAATTTGACAACACGACCCTGCTCAAAACCCTCTTTTGCCCTTTTGTAAGCTTATTTTCCGTTTTCTCAAATTTACTCCGCGCATCCAGTAAAAATACCGGCGTATTCAGCTTTGGCGTATAATCTACCTTTGGCTGCTCCAAATCAGGCAGACGAACAGTACCGTACTGGCAGGCCTCGTGTTCTTCCCAAAAAGTTCTGCCGGCTTCCAGTCTCTCTTCGGAAGAAATATCCTTTGCACCATACGCCAGCCACCCTTTTGCATAATACTTTTCCAACTGCGTTTTTTTCATTATCCCTCCCTATAATTCCGCAACAAACCGCAGAAACTCCTTTTTGTCGTTGGTCTTAAAGACATCGCCCGTTGTGGCTATGGCGTTGTACATACTTTCGCCTTTCTTCGGGTGCTTCAAATAATGCATCTTCCATCCGCCGAGGGTTTCCTCTGCCTTTTTAAGGGCTGCCTTCTCGGCTAAATATTCTTCATAGCTGCGTCTGTTGTATTCTTTTTGCCGCCGACGATGCTCCCGGTAGCATTCCCGGCACCATGTCTTATGCCCGTCCTTATAGGCGATGTCCTTCCAGAATTGGGAGAGCGGTAGCTCCCGTTTGCATTTTGTACAGATTTTCGTTTCATTCATCGCCGCAAGCTCCCGTCTAAAAGCGCCGGAAATCCCTGCCGTATCGTTGCCAGTGCCTGCTGCTCCAGCTGCCGACGTTCTTCCGGCGTCATGTTTTTGATGTCATTGTCGGACTCGCAGAAATACGGACGTCCGTATTTTTCCAGACACCAACGGCGCATACACTCGCGAAACTCCTCGTGCGTCGGGTGATAAATGTTGGCTACAAACGGGTAATAATCCGCCTTAATCCGCCGCCAGACCTCGCTGTAATGCGGCACGAGCCAGTTCATATCCCCGTTTGCCTTGTCCAGCTGCTGATACTTCGTGTCATAATCCGGCTCGCACCTTTCAGATTTTGTTTTTTCCTCTTCGGCGTGAATGCCTGCCACGTTCATAATCGCCTTAATCTGGGCAATGTTCGGGCGCGTCCGGCTTTTCTTGACATAATGAACGTCAATGGCATCCAGCACATCGCGGAGATAAAACCCCTCAAAAGCCTTTTCCCACGCTTCAACCCTGACGCTGTTCTGCTCGGCAAAAGCCTGCATTTCCTCATCCGTCGTGTCGCCGTGGTAAAGCTCCTCAATGTGGCGCAAAATCTCAATCGCCTGCTTCATACCCAACTCCAATCGTGTTCTTTTTTCCCGTTCATCCAATCGCCAACGCGGCGCTTGTCAGCTTCGGCGCGCTGTCTGGCACTCTCCAGCTTTGTAAATTTTTCGCGGAAGCTGGCACCGCTTTCCGCCACCGGGACATAGTCGCCCCCCGCGTTTTCCGAATACCACTCCAGCATTGCGCTTATCCGTTCGGCTGAAACGCCGTCCGCAGTTTGCAGCAAATCAAACGATTTTGCCCATCCGGCAAGCTTTCTCCCGTCAACCCTGATGTTTTTCTTTCGGCAGACAATCTCTCGCAGCCGCTCCGCAAACGATTTGGATTGCGGAGAATGTAATTTAATTATTTCCTGTTTCTTGTTTCCGTTTCCTGTTTCCGTTTCAAGAAAGGATTGACCACTTTGACCAACTTTGACCTCGCTTTGACCTAACCCATTGTTATTTTGACCAACTTTGACCTCATTGTTTTCCGGTTTGGATTTATTGTGCTGGTTTTGCCCTGTCGGATTATGATTTCCCCCTCTTTTTTCTTCCTTGTTCAAACTCGGTTTAATTGCGGTTATCAAACTTTTTATGACCGGGTCGTCGGGTTCGGTATCGTCAAAAACATAACTCATAAGGGATTTGTAAAATTTTAACTGCATATCGTCCGGAAGACAATCTGCCATCTGGCGAAAATTCTCAAAAAACAAAAAACGGTCTTTCATCTCAATTTCTCCCCAATACGTCAAAAATCGTCATTTCCACTCCGCCCAATAAATTTTTGTTCCCTCTGCCCCTTTATCCCAGACATACCATGCAAATTCCATCATCGGATTACCCAACCCATGAAAGTCAATCTTATTCGGAATTACGATAATTTTTGCCGGAGGATGTTTTAAAAAGAACTCCACCCGTTTTTTGCCGCATAAATATCGTATCGGCAGCAAGAGGGCTAGGCTTCTCTCCGCCAATTCAAGCCCTTTCTTCATAAACTCATACGCCAGATTAAACGGCGGGTTGGTAACAATATTTTGCGCCTTCATATTCTCAAGCAAAAAATCTATCCCTGCCGGACAGTAGCCGCGATTTACCAAATCCGTCGCATAAACCTCATAGCCTGCCTTTTTCAAGACTTCCGCCATATCGCCGCAGCCTGCCGCTGGTTCCCATATCTCACCGTCAAATTTGTGAAATACCAGCAACACGCGCGTTACCCATTCGGGCGTTGGATAAAAATCGTCCTTCTGCCGGTTCGCCCTATCGGTAACGATAATTTTCCGATTTTCCCCGCTCATCTCTGCCAATACCTTTCATATCCCATTTTATCCTTGTCTTTCGGGATAATGACCGTGCAGCCATAGCAATACTTCAATATCAGTATCAGCAGCTCGCGTATCACCAGAAACGGCAGTTTTAAAGGGATTAAAAGTTTACTCACTCGTTCTTCTCCTCAATCCCATAAAAGTCGTTCGCCGTTACCTCGCCTTTAGTGTAAGCGACAATCTTTGCCATAGTTTCAGGACGGGGGATTTTAATGCCGTTGACGTAATACCCTACCGCCTGCACTGTTTTGTTTATAACCTTCGCCATTAGCTCTCTGGAAATATTTTCTTTTTCCATCCACTCACCCAACTTCATTTATCTCTCCCATATTTTTATTTTAAATTATTTTGTAACGAAAAATTTATAAAAGTCAACAATAAAAAATTTATTTACACAAGTAACGATTTGTTGTATATAATAAGTATGATTGGTCAAAGTATGAGAAAAATCATTGAAACATCTTCTTATTCTCAAAGTGCTGTAGCGCGGCATTTTGGAATAAGTTCTCAGCGTCTTAATCAGTATTTAACAAACAAAAATGAACCTGACCTCGCTTTCATTATTAAATTTTGTGATTTCTTCGGCATTACCCCTAACAATCTCTTAGGATACGAAACCAATATTGACAAGACGTCCATTTATGACAGTGCTGCAAAAGTTGTTACGGTCGTAGAAAATTTTATTACATTACACAAAATTAAAATGGATGCCGAAAATAAAGCCCAACTTATAGCTGGGCTTATTGTAAAAATTCTATCCACGCCTAAAGAAGAACAAGCGACTGTTGTAAAATGTGTATTAGAGTGGGAGGCAAGTAAACGAGCCATAGTGTAGTTGACTTTCAGACATTAGCGAAAATCCAAAATTATCTTATTTACGAATTCAAAATTCTTACAACATATTAACTTAATGTTTAAACATATAGCCTATAGTTTTATCGTTTACAACTATTTGGAGTTTTCGTTATGACTGAAGATGAGATAAAAGCATTCCGCGACAAACTAGTTCGGCACGCAGAAACATGTGTAAAAAAGAAAAACAACTGTCTTGGAGAGGAAGCCTGCAAACAAGGTTTAATACTTCCCTTCATTGCACTACTAGGATATGATGTTTTTGATACCAATGAAGTAAATCCTGAATATTCGGCAGATTTTTCAGATAAATATAAAAACAGGGTAGATTACGCAATAATGAAAGATGGTGAAGCCGTTATAGCCATTGAATGTAAACAAACCGCCGAAAAAAATGACAGAGGACAATTGAAAAGTTATTTTAATGCCTGCAAAAGTGTTAAATTAGGTATTCTTACAGATGGTCTGGTTTATGAATTTTTCGCCGATTGTGATTCCCCTAATATGATGGACGATGAACCTTTTCTTCGCTTTGATTTAAATGAATTTTCAGAAGGAAGAATTGACAATGAACAAGTAAAAGCGATTCTAACATTTGCAAAAACAGAATTTGATCCAGACAATGTTGGGGCGGAAGCAAAGAAAAAACTCATTTTTTCCTCTATTATAAATTTTCTGGAACAAAATTTAAAAGACCCTTCTGAAGATTTTATTCGTTATTTACTTGGAAATGCCGAAGGTATCAATCAAAAAATTACGAAACGTCTCTTAGAAGAAAATCAAGAAATTGTTAAATCCGCTTTTCAAGGTTTTATTGACAAGAGAATTTTAGATAGAGTGGGATTAGCTGATAAAAGACTAGTGAAAATAGAAGAGAAAAAAGACGAAGTTGAAAATATTTCTATTCCCGCTCCTCTACCAGAAATTGTTACTACAGCTGAAGAAATACATGCATATGAATATGCCAAACAACGTCTTGCATATCTAATAGATTCAGATGATTTATACGGAGGGCTTTCTAATATTAAATGGGAAGATTACAAAACAGTATTTACGGTTTATTATAAAAAAATAAATAAAGGAAAACTATTTAACTTCACAGAAAACCGTGATGACAGCCATACTTTTATATTCCCACTTTTAAACATTACAGTACAATGCAAGCCTAATGATTACAAAGAACTAGATATTCCATTATTAGAAAGCTATAAAAAAGCATTTACAGATGTAAAATAAATTCCCTCTTTTTTAAATAGCCTCAAAAATAATGAGGCTATTTTTTTGTGCATATTTGTAATTTTTCGTTACAATTTAGCTTGACTTTAAATAAATTTTTCGTTACAATCATTTCATGAACTAAAGAACAGTTTATACAGAGGTAAAAATGAAAAAGTTTATCCGCGCCATATACATCATCCTGACTACGGTCATAGCCCTAACGCTTGTCAATGTTTTGGTAACCCCGACATACCCTGCGTTGGGAAATATATTGAGTGCTTATATCCTTTTGGGAGAATTAACATGGTACAATCACAAATAACTGGTTTATTCGCATTTGCCATGTTTAGGACAAACAGGAACACGAGCATTTGTCTGCCACACGCATTTTCTAAAGCAAAAGCGATGTTTGCAGACACGCATATACATAATTTTTTTGAAAATTTTATTGGAGACCAAACGAAAAATATATTTAATATCGTTCCAAATTTCCTGAAACAAGACAACCACAATCCCGGTAACAATGGTTGGAATATCAATATATTCCCACATACATATCCCTTTCTTTTACTGTTTCGCAATAAAAGGATACCGATACCTAAAAACATTGTCAACTCATTTCTTCCGGCGGGTAAACAGCCTTTCTGTATGTTTCGCAAAAACCACCCGTCGGAAGAATCCTCAAATAATCCCGGAGAACAGCTATGAGACCTTTGAGTGAAATCAAACAGGATTTGGAACGGTTGAAAAACCGCATCAAATTCTGGGAAATGAGTTCTAGTTTTAACCTTAATTTTCGGATAAC
>QWBY01001129.1_pt1 | contig 25135 bp, 29 predicted proteins | sample 1972471 | NCBI WGS metagenome assembly QWBY01 (sample SAMN09866722, study PRJNA288562) | Human gut metagenome isolate term6_stool, whole genome shotgun sequencing... | reverse complement strand
TTATAAATTATATTTTTCTCTAAATTTATCTGCTCTTCCACCTCTTGTAGTCTTCTTTTGATTTTTAGACCAGTAAGGATGACAATTTGAGCAAACGTCTACTTTCATTCCATCTTTTACTGATGCTGTTTCAAACTTTGCTCCACATGATGCACAAGTAATTACAGTATCTTTAAATTCTGGTTGTATTTTTTTGTTCATATTCGTTTCCTTTCTGTATATTACACTTTGTATATGTAACTACAATAAATATTTTAACACAGCATTTGTTTTTTTTCAATACATTTTTAATGCATTTTATTCTTCATTAAAATCAGTTGGCACATATTTCTTTTTTGTATTATCATATTCAACAATAATCCCATTATTTTTATTTTCACTATTATTTATTTGTTTTAATTCTTCTTCATTAAAGGTTTCATTAGTTAATGCAGAGTTTATTTGTTTATCATATAAATCAATTCTTATAATTTTTATAAATACATTTACTATAATTAATATTATAATAGCTATTATTACTATATTTTTCCAATCAATTGTTTTTTCTTCTTTGCTTTTCATTTATTCTCCTAATTACTTTTTTTAATATATTTATCTTATACATATAATATATTATAATTTTTTATTTTCTAAATAAAATTAAATTAAAAGAAAATATAAAAATAATCCCTTACCTATTTAATGTAAGGGATTATAAAATAGCTTTAAATGTAAGTCCTTTTAAGAAAATGTATCTGGCTTCAAATTCTTATAATTGTTCTTCCGTCCTATCTTATTTTATGTTGTATATTCTCCATAAGTAACATACTTAATAATTTATTATCATCTTTTGACATATGTTCATTCATTTTTTTCAAACATATATGAACATATTTTATAATTTTTGTTTTAGTTAAATTTCTTTTTTGTCTTTGCATCAAGTCTCCTTTTCTAGTTCAATTATTACAATCCATATTTTTCAGCAAATGATTTTTTTGCATTATCGTATTCTTCTTTACTTTGATAGCCTGTAACTTTCTTATATGCAAGATCTAATGCTTCTTTGTAATCAACATCACATAGCTCACATGCATATAATTTATGATTTCCATTATATTCTACTCTAATGAAAACATTTTTTCCTTGTCTAGCTTTCTTCTGTAATCTTGAAACGACTCCTTCTAACCATTCACCTTTTGGGTAGCTAATTTCTACTGCTCTTTCTTTTGTTTTCCAGTCACAGCTTAACATAGTTCTCTCCTTTGTAATAATTTTTGAAACATTCTTAACCTACACTTACATTTAATTCGAAAATCACACATTTGTGTATTTTCTTAAAAATATATAAGATAAAAAGATAATTTTATCTTATGTATTAGTTATCTTAGCACATTTTCTTAAATTTTTCAAATAAAAAATAGTACCTAAGTACTATTACAATGGTACAGATAGTGGGAATCGAACCCACATGCCTAGAAGGCATTAGATTTTGAGTCTAACGCGTCTACCAATTCCGCCATATCTGCATAAGAATTACATATAGTAATTCTTTTATTTAATGATTAATATTATTTTTTCTTGTTTCCTATTTCTTGTGCTTCATCAATACTAATGCCTTTTGTATGTTCAATTTTTTCCCATTTTGTATTTGGATTAATTAAAGCTTTAATATTAATAAGTATCCATGAACCCATAAAGACTGGATACATTACTACTGCTTTCCACATTTTGTTAAGTGGTTTCTTTTCTATCAATATTACTATTACCGCAGTAATCATAGGCATTAAAAATGTAGAAAATAGGTATTTCCAATAATTTGTAAGTAGTGCAATAAGTGACATTTCTCCAACTAAGAAAAATATTGTATTAACTACTAATAATATAATTGTAATAAATAGTACAGGCATTCCTAGCATATATAAAAATCCGTCTAAATTCATTACTGTTTTTCTTTTTGCTGTTGCTCTTGCAAGATCTCCAGTATATATTCCAAAACATTGATAGTGTCCTACTGACCATCTTTCTCTTTGTGTCCAACTTTGTTTAAATGATAGCGGTTGTTCGTCATATACTATTGCATCTTGTGCCCATCCTAATTTCTGTCCTTCAATAATATTAAGAAGCGAAAATTCTATATCTTCAGTAAGTGTGCTAGTATTCCATCCTTCTGGCATTATTATATTCCATTCAACCATAAATGCTGTTCCATTTAAAAGTGGTGATAGCCCAATATTATATCTAGCTAAATGATAAAATCTATTCATCATCCAATAATATATAGCATATCCTCCTGATACCCATGTATCTGTTGGATTTTTAATGTCCCTATATCCTTGTACAACTTTTTCACCTTGACATAGTTTTCTATTCATTACATTTAAGAAGTTAGAATCTATTACATTATCTGCGTCAAATACTATAATTGCATCATATCTTTTTCCTTCTTCATATACTTTTTTAAAAAACCAATTTAAAGCATATCCTTTTGTTTTTTTAGTTTCATCAAATCTTTCATATACAATTGCACCAGCGTCTCTTGCTATTTTAGCTGTATTATCTGTACAATTATCTGCTATTACATATATATCATATAATTCTTTATCATAATCAATTGCTTTTGCAGATTCAACTAATTGCCTTATAACCCTTGACTCATTGTGTGCAGGAACTATAATCATAAATTTATGTTTCTTATTTTTTAAAAGTGGCTTTTCTTTAAATTTAAAAAGTGATGCTATACTTATTGCTATTTGGTATACCCAAAATAACATTATTAGCCAAATAAATACACCTTGTATTGTTCCTAGCACATTTCTTAGAGCATCTGTCATCTTTTTTTCCTCTTTCTTTTTTTATTACATAATATATTATACTAAATTACAGTAAAATTTGCAATTGTATTAATATTACTCAATATCATATATAAATGCATAAAAAATACAACTACATTTTGTAGTTGCATTCATTAATAATTAAATATTTAAATTACATTGATTATTTGTTAACTGTTTCTTTTAAGTTTTTTCCAGCTTTGAATACTGGTGCTTTAGATGCAGGTATAACCATTTCTTCTCCAGTTTGTGGGTTTCTACCTTTTCTTTTAGCTCTGTGTCTTACTTCGAAAGTTCCAAATCCTACTAATTGTACTCTTTCTCCTTTTTTAAGTGCTCCAGTTACAGCTTCTACGAATGCGTTTACTGTAGCTTCTGTAGCTTTTTTAGTTTCTCCTGTTTTAGCTACGATTGCTTCAACTAATTCTGTTTTGTTCATTATAATTCCTCCTATTATTTTAGACTATAGTCTTTGTTAAACAACTATTTGCCTACTTTATAAATAATTATCATATATAATTATTTTTTGCAATAGTTTTTATAAAAATTGTTTAACTATTTTTATTTATAATAGAAATATAATCACATATCTCTAATATACCTATAATATAGCATAGGAAAAACTTGCTTGCAATAGTAATTTTGATTTTTCTTTATTTTTTCTATTTTTTTAAGTTTTTCTACATTTTTTATTACAGTATATCCACTTTTTCAACTATTAAAGTGTACTATTTCCTAATAAAAAGTCATGCACAGACATTTTTTTCTTATTTGGTGCTTGTATTTTTTTAAGTTCTATTACTCCATCTCCTGATTTAACATATATATTATTTTTTGTAATTAAATACTTACCTGGCTCTAGTGATGTTAAGCTTACATTGTTTTCTTTTTCTATTTCTTTAATTTTATTATCTTCTACAATTTCAATTTCATATATCTTATATACCTTGTTTTCAAATATTGCTTTTGCTGTAAGCGCTCCATTCATTCCTCTTACTTTGTTTAATATTTCTTTTGATGTATCTTCAAATGAAATATATGCTTCTTCTTTTTTTAATATTTCTGCATACGTTGCAATACTATCATCTTGCTTTGTTCTTTTTGCTGTTCCATTTTCTATTTTTTCAATTGCTTTGATTAAAAGCTCAGAACCAATTTCTGATAACTTTTCAAACATAGTATCGGTAGTATCTTCTTTTTTTATTTCTACTTCTTCTTTTAATATAATATCTCCTGTATCTAAACCCTCATCTATATACATTATTGTAACACCTGTTTTTTCTTTTCCATCTAATACCGCTCTTTGTATAGGTGCTGCTCCCCTATATTCAGGAAGTAACGATCCATGTATATTAATTGTTCCATATTTAGCTACTTCTATTATTTCTTTTGGTAATATCTTACCATATGCACATACAACAATAATATCCGGTGATATTTCTTTTAACCTTTCTAAAAGTATTTTTCCTTCTTCTTTTTTTAGACTCTTAGGAGTTAAAACTTCTATACGATTTTCTAAAGCTACTTCTTTAATACATGATGGTTTTAATTTTTTACCCCTACCATATGGTTTATCTTCATTTGTTATAACAAGTGGTATTTCATTTTTTGTTTTAAGTAATTTTTCAAGTGGCTTTTTTGCAAATTCTGCAGTACCCATATATACAATTTTCTTAAACCTTCTCCTTTCACACTAAAATTATATATTAAATTTTAATATTATTAAAGTACTATGTATTATAATGATTGTAATATTAGGTAACTTTATGATATTATTTAAGTATTAATTAATAAAATATATCGAGGAATAATAATGTTTAAACAATTAGTAGAAAATTTAGCGACTTTTTTTAGTAATATTTTTGCAGGAATATTTAAGGTAATTAATTCTTTCTTAAATATTATTACTAAAAAATTAAATACAGATAAGAATATTTTCATATCTTTTATAATTACTATGCTTTGTACATATTTTGCAATAGATAGAATACTTGAAGTAGGATTAATTATATTAAATGGTGTGGGAATAAGTTATTGGTCTCCATTTAAATATATGATTGTAATACTACTTCCATATTTAGCCTATATGCTTGTAATTGAATCAAAGATGTCAACACAAAAGGAAAGAAACATTTCTTTCTTCAAAGTATATTGTACTTTTTTTGTAATTTTTGTAGCATCAGCAATAGTACAATTTACTAATCAATTTTTATGGAATGTATTTTTTTCAGCACCAAATTATCAAAAAATAATTGTGGAAGACTATGATATCATTAAACGAGCTTTTGTAGCTTTAGCCCTATATATACCAATTAGAATATCATATGATGCTTTTAACTACTATATAGAAAATATATCATCAAATCTTGACTCACAAAATGCTTTAATAAATGCTACTGGTTATTCATTAGATGGTAATAAGTCATTTGATGGTTCATATTCACTAGATCAAGAACTAGGAGAGGATATTACTACAAATCAAGAAGTTGTGATTGACCAAGATGACAGATTTCAAAACATTCTAATTATAGGAGATAGTCTTGAATCTAAAAATGATAATATAATGGAAGCTATGATAATTAGAGATCTTAAAAAGAAAAGATTCTTAAAAGAAGTTTCGAAGGATTTAAGTTTTAATCTTTTAAAAACAAATAGAGCTAAACTTAAGATGCCAAATAGAAATGAATTTTTAAACAAGAATTTTTCAGTTGATATGATATATCCTACGCCTTCTAATGAAGCAATATTTGAAGCATATACCAAAAATCTAAAACTAGATGATAATACATATAAAGATATTGGAATCACATATATAACAGAAAATATAGAATCATTAGAAAAAATAAAAAAGGCTTTAGACTTATTTAAATTTGAATATACATATTTTGATTCAGAAAATAAAGATACTATTGGAATAAATCCGTTTGCAAATACAAGTGCAATAAGGTCTGCCAAAAATGTAGCAAATATAATATATACAATATCTATTTTAAACGATTCAAGTGTGCCTCTTGATGATGATACAGTTAAATTAATTGAAAATATTGCACTTATTCTAATTGAAACTTACCCATATACACATGATGGAATGTTGCCTAATTATGAAGATATATATAATCTTTTAAAGAATCTAGAATTACTTGATGTGTTAATAGGTCAATTTAAAGAAAAAGCAGATAATGTTATTAATTATTCAAGTGTAGTTAACTATTTTGATACAGAGATATTTAAATCAGAAGATAGCAAGGCAAAGGCTAAAGATATGGTGGTTCAACCAATTAGATTACTTGAAAATATACTAGAAAATGAAAAGCTTAAAAAATTATTATGTAATAGAGAAAATAATATAAAGATTAAAAAGCATTTAACTGATGGTGATATCATGTTATTCCATATTGACAAAAATGATATTAATGCAGATTTAATTAAAATGATAATATTTAATATATATAGTTCTTCTGTTCAAGATAGAGCAAAAGAATCAAAGGATAATATTCCTGGAATAATATATTTACCAAACTTTGGTAGGTACATAACAGATGATATATTATACAAAGTAAATAATTTCACTAAATATAATGTAGGATCAGTAATCTCTTCTGTAAGTATTAATCAAATAATATCTACTGCTGATGAAAAATTACTTTTTAACACTTTCAAAAATAAGATAATCTTAAATACTGCATCTTCTGATGATATAGATAGATTCAAAAAAGATTTTGGTATTATAGATTCTGGTATACCAAATAATATTAAATTAAATAATAATATATTAATGTATAATGTGTTATTAAACAATCATAATGCTACATCTGGTTATTTAAAATTTAAATATGCAGATGATGATTTAAAGAAAAAGTATACAATAAAAAAGTATGATTTTGAAAATCTAGACCCTAAAAACAATGATTTAACTGTTGCAATAGAGAACAATAAAAAAGAATAAAAGAAGTAATAATCAAAAAATAGAATAAAATAAATAGAAATAAAAAGCAGAAGAACTAACTTCTGCTTTTAACATTTATTAATAATTATATCCTATTATATTATAGTATTATCTGCTATTATTGTACCATCTTCTATTTTAGTATTCTCAGATATATAACAATTATATCCAATATAGCAATCTTTTCCTATTCTTACTCCATCTTTTATTATTGTATTTGGTCCAATAACTGTATCTTTTCCTATTTCTACATCATCATGTATATATGTACTGCTTCTATCTTCTATAGTCACGCCATTTTTCATATGACCTATGTTTATTCTCATTTGCATAACTCTAGTTACTAATTCTAATTGTATCCTATCGTTTATTCCTAGTATTTCTGTCATATCTTTTAATTTGTATGTTCCAACATTTAATCCTTTGGCTATTGCTATTTTAACTATATCAGGTAAATTATATTCACCTTGCGCATTATCATTTGTTATTTCTGCAACTGTTTCTCTTAATGTATCTAAATCAACACAGTATATTCCTGCATTAATTTCTTTAATATTTTCTTCATTAATAGTTAGGTCTGCTTGTTCTACTATTTTTGTTATTTTTCCATTTTCATCTCTTACAATTCTTCCATAACCTATCGGATTTTCTATATCTGCAGTAAGTACTGTTAATGATTCTTTATCTTGTATATTCATTTCAAGCATATCTTTTATTGTACTTGCTCTAATTAGTGGAACGTCACCATATAGTATAATTGCTCTCCCATCTTTTCCTTCTAATTTTGGTAATCCTTTTAATACAGCATCTGCAGTACCCTTTTGTTCTGCCTGTTCTGCATATAATATATTTTCAAAATCTGAAAGTGCTTTTTTAACTTCTTCTTTTTTGTGTCCTACTATTGTAATTATTTCTTCACTTCCAATTTCTTCAGCGGTTTGACATACTCTTTTTATCATTTCTTTTCCATATATTTTTTGAACTAATTTAGTATGTTCACTATTCATTCTAGTTCCCTTACCTGCCGCTATTATTATAGTATATAATTTATCCATTATTACCTCCTAGTAATTAAAAATAATTATAATATTTAATTACTCTTAAATATACAAATATTATATACATAAAAAAACATAATTTAAAGAATCATTTAAATATGTTATTTTAACATAGTAAAAGCACTAGATAATCTAGTGCCTATTGTTTCCTATTCTTCTTCCATATCTAATTTAACATCTTCTATTGCATAATTAATGTTTTCATCAGTATTGTCATCTTCTATTACATCTTTTTTGCTATCTTCATGTTCTTTAATATCTTTTAATGTATAGTTTCTTATAAACAATGTTGCCTTAAAATCTTTTTCTGATTTTCTAATTGCATCAATTGTTTTTTCATCAGTATATATTATTACATCTTCTATAGGTGTTTTAAGTGAAACATTATTATTTGTTTTTTCACCTCTTAGCTTACTTATAATTTGTATAATATTATCACCTTCAGGCATGTAGTTTGAATATTCTAATGGTTTAATAATTGTCTTATGTATAGATATTTGTCCTACTTCTTCCCTATATAATTCTTGGTATATATACTCTGTTATATATGGCATATATATTGAAAATGCTTGTATTAATTTAAATAGTATCATATGTACTGTAACTTGTCCTGAGTATCTTTGTTTTTCACCAAATTCTTCTGGCCTATATAGTCTATGTTTAACTATTTCAATATAGTTATCACAGAAATTCCAGAAAAACTTTTCTAATACATTTAGTGCAAGCCCTACTTCATATTCTTCTAAGTAATTAATATATGATTTTTCCATTTCTTCATATTTAGATATTATCCATTTATCTATATATTCAAAGTCTTTAAAGTCTTTTCCAAACTTTTCTTGATTTTCTTTGAAATCACTTAAATGCATTTCAATAAACTTTGATACGTTAAATATCTTGTTTGCAAGTTTCTTTCCTCTTTTTAGTGTTTCATCTGCATAAATAATATCTGTTCCAAGTCTACCTGTTCCTGCCCAATATCTAATATTATCTGCTGGCATTTGTTTTACTAAATCAGTTGGTTCAACCTTGCTATTTCCCTTACTTTTAGAAATCTTTTCGCCTTTTCCTGCCATAACAAATCCACTTATCATAATATTATCCCATGGTCTTTTATTAAAATGATAATAGCTTTTAACTATTGTATAGAAATCCCATGTTCTAATTATATCTGATGCATTTGTTCTAAGAGACATTGGTATTAATCCTTTTACTTCATCTTCTTCTCCAATTCTTGCATTAATTATTGGTGTAATTGAAGATGTTGCCCATGTGTCCATTACATCTGTCTCTGGCACATAATTTTCTGGATCATCTACTGGTGCTTTATCTACTAATGGATTTACAGGAAGGTCTTCTTCTCTTGCATATACAGCTTCACCAGTTTCTTTGTTATACCATACTGGAAATGGTACACCAAAATATCTTTGTCTTGATATATTCCAGTCCCACATTACATTTTTAACCCATTCTACATATCTTGCTTTCATATATGATGGATACCATTTTATTTCATCCCCTATTTTAAGGAATGCTTCTTTTTCTGATGTTGTGTCAATAAACCATTGTTTCATAACAGTATACTCAACTGGTGTAGAGCATCTTTCATGCACTTGTACTTCGTGTTCTAAATCTTCTTTATGGTCTAATGCACCTATCTCTTCTAAGTCTTCTATTATTTGTTTTCTTGCTTTAGTTACATATAGTCCTTCATATGGTTTTGCTTCTTTTACATTTTCTGCAGTTATTTTTCCATTTCTAGAAAGTATATTTTTAAGTGGTAAATCATATTTTCTCCACCATTCAATATCTGTTTGGTCACCAAATGTACAGCACATAACTGCACCTGTACCTTTTTCCATATCTACTTTTTCATCAGAAAGTATTTCAACTTCAATATCTATAAGTGGTATTCTTACCTTTTTGCCTATGTATTTTGCATATTTTTTATCTTCAGGATTTACAAATACTGCAACTATTGCTGGTAATAATTCCGGTCTTGTTGTTGCAATCATGAGTTTTTCATCTTCTCCTACAATATCAAACCAAATATAGTTAAAAGTTGTTTTAACTGTTTTTGTTTCAAGTTCTGCTTGTGCAATTGATGTCAAACATTCATGGCACCATAATGCTGGTGCATCTCCATGATAGCATTTTCCTTTTTTAATTAAATCTAAAAATGACTTTTGGCTTTGTTTTATTGTATCTTTGCTTACTGTCTTATATTTTCTATCCCAATCACAACTTATTGCCATTGTAGTAAAAAGATCTTTAAATCCATCTTCATATTCATTTGTTATATCATAGCAAAGCTTACTAAATTCTTCTCTGCCTATTTCATGTGCCTTTTTTCCTTCTCTTTTTTCAACTAATCTTTCACTAGGTAATCCATTATCATCAAATCCAAAAGGATAAAATACATTATATCCTCTTAGTCTTTTGTATCTTGCTATCATTTCTGTTTGTGAGTATGAAAAAATATGTCCAATATGTATCTTACCATTAACTGTTGGTGGTGGTGTATCTATTGAATATATTTCTTTATCTGAATTTTCATCAAACTTGTATATTTGATTATCTTCCCAAAATTTTCTTATCTTTGCTTCTTTTTCTAATCCCTTATATTTTTTATCTAACATATTATTCCTTTATTCCTTTTTAAAATTATATATCATATTTCATATATCATATATTGTTATATATTTTAAGTTTGTATTATATATTTTAATTTATTATTTTACTATTATATCACAAATACATACATATGTATATGTTAGATAGCATTTAAAGTCTTATTTAATATTATTTTTCTTCATAAGTATCATAAATATTTCCTGTATATAGCCCGAAATTATTTATCTTTTCTGTTTTCACATAGTAGTTATTTTTATCTATTACAGTCTTTTTTTCATCATCACTATCTTTATCTTCAACTTTTTGTTTCTTGTTCTTGTCTTTTTTCTTTTTAGTAACTAAATTTGTTAAATCAACATACACTTTTCCATTAGTTGAGTTATCTTTTGTTTTAAAAGAATTCCAAGCATGCCACTTGTTTTTTTCTTTATTACACTCAATATCTAGCAGTTCTAAAAAAGCAAAGAAAATGTTTGCAAATCCTGCACAGTTAGTTTCCTTATTTTTCAATATATATGATATTAGTAGTCTGTTTTTCAATACTTTCTTTGCTTCTTCATCAAATTCTTTTACATTATATTTTTCACTATATGCAATATTATCTACAATCCACTGTATCACAGTTATTACTTTTTCTTCTTCTGTTTGATCTTTATGTGTAATCTCTTCTATTATTTTATGTATTTTTATCTTAGATTCATTAAAATCTTTTATACTATCTTCATAAAATCCTCTATCATAATATATTTTAATATCTATATCTGTGTTTTCTAAAATCTGTAATTCTTTAAAGTCTATATCTTTATATCTATCTTTAAATCCTTCAAAATTTAAATATATCCTATTTATATTTTCAGCATTATCTTTTATATAGTTAATATAGTAATCATCACTAGTTACAAAAATATATTCTTCTCTTCCATTTATCCTAAATGATATTTTATCTTGTTTTAATTGTTCTGCTATTTCTTCTTGTATCTCTTTTAAATCTTTTAACCTAAATATTCTTACCAAAACTATTCTCCAAGTTTCCTTTTTTCTAATATTATCCCAACTATATTATCAATAACCTCTTGTAGATCCATATTAGTTGTATCTATATATGTTTGGTTATCTGTTCTTTTTAATGATCCTACTTCTTTGTTCATGTCTAAATGGTCTCTTTTCATTATTGCATCTAGTGTTTCTTCTATAGTTTCTTCTATTCCTTTTTTTCTATTTTCTTCATTTCTTCTTTTAGCTCTTGTTTTTGCATCTGCATCTAAATATATTTTAATATCTGCATCCGGAAATACAACAGTGCAAATGTCTCTACCTTCTGCAATAATATTTTCATATTGTTTTGCAGTGTTTCTAATTATTTCTGTTATTGTATTTCTAACTTCTGGTATTGAAGATACTGGTGAAACCAATTTTGCAACTTTTCCTTCTCTAATTTCTTTAGTTATATCTTCATCATTTAGCATTATCTTATCTTTCAAAGTATTATTTTTTTCATCTTTTACTTTTAATATTTCCAATTTATTTTTGTCGCTATTTAAGCTTTCAACTATTTTTATAACTTCCTGCCTTATTAATTCATCTTCTAATATTTCTTTTTCAGTAATTTCTGGTATTATTTTTAACACTAAGTATGTACTAGCCCTATATATTGCACCTGTATCTAAATTATATATATCCATATTCTTATCTTCTATATTTTTGGTTACAGTTGTTTTACCAGCTCCTGCTGGTCCATCTACTCCTATTATCATAATTACCTCTACTATATACTATAATATACTATCTCTTAAATTAATAAAATTTTCTTTTTCTTCTTTTTTCTTTTTGTCTATTTCAATATCTTGTACTTTTATTTCTACATATATATTATTTACAGAAGTTGCTTTTTCAAATTCTCTTTCTAAATTATTTTTAAACCTGTTTACTACATCTAATATTTTGTATCCATAGAATATTACAAGTTCCATAGATATATCCATTCTTTCTTCATCGTCTAATTGTGTTTTAGTTATCTGCACCTTATTTACTTCAGATATTGCTATATCATTTTTAGCAATTATTCTAACTAAATCCCTAAATGCCTTATCTTTTATTGTATATTGTCCTAAATAACTAAATGTAGGCCTAATTATACTTTTTTCAGAAAGATATGGTTTCTTATTTTTTTGCAGTCTAAATATCTGCATTGGATCTAATAATATCCCCGAAAAATCTTTTTTAATTTCAAATGTTGGTACAGGTACAATATGTTTTCCTTGTTTTTTTCTAGTTTTAAGTGCTGCTTCCATTTCTTCTTCTGTTGCAACATCTTGTATGTATATAGTTTTTTGTATCTTAGGTAGTTTCAAATTACCTGCTATTTTTTCTACCATTCCATCAGAAGTACCAAGTATTAATATTGATTCTAGCTTTTCTTTTTTTATGGCATTTTGTATATTTTTTTGTTCTTCTTCTTCCATAAAAAGTGCTTTTCTAATTGTCTGTATTTTAGTACTAGCTTTTTTAGCAGATTTCCCTGCAAGCACCCTGCTTCCTGAAATTAATAATCCATCATCAATAATTGCATCAATATTATTATCAAATGCAACTTGTTGCGCTCTATAGCTTTTACCGGTCCCAGAAGGGCCCACAAAAGCATACACTTTCAAATTATTTATATTATATGGTAACAATTTTGACACTGTATTTTTAAGTATTTTTTTTGTATCCATCCTATGATTTTCGTGATTATTTATTTTTTCCATTTTTCCCTCTAATAGATATTATCATATTTATACTTCTTTTTTAACTATTATAGTATATTTATACAAAATATTGTATAATATATTATAATTTAAAAGCATTTTATATAATAAAAAGCAATAAGGAGATTACTTATGAATAAAAATATAAATATTAAATATGGTATGGAAGGCGAAGGACTAAAATATCACGTACCACTTTTTAGACAAGACGATAAAAGATGGGAATTAGAACCATTTGGACCTTTTACAGTATCTTTTGCAGGATGTGGCCCAACATGTATTGCAATGATGCTATCAGCATTTACCGGAAAACTTGTTTTACCACCAGATATTGCTAAAAAATATGGCAAAGAACATACTTCAGAATATGGTGCTTTATGGTCTATTTTTAAAGCTACCGCTGATGATTATTCACTTCATTTAGTACAAACAGATGCATCAGAATTAGAGCCTGCTCTTGATTGTTTAAAAGAAGGTGGATTGGTTATTGCCTCTATGACTCCAGGTCATTTTACTTCAGCGGGTCATTTCATAATACTAAAAGGAATCGCTCCTGATGGTATGTTATATATAAACGACCCTGCAAGTGATAACAATAACAAAAAATTATGGAATCCTTCTATAATATTTAATGAATGCAAACAATTTTTCCTATTTAATAATTAAGGAGTATACTAATGAATTATATAAGAAATAATAATAAAAATATTAGTAAGATCACTAGTAAGAATACTATAAAAATAAAAAAAACTATCAACTATCTGCTTAAATTAATAATTGTAATATTATTAATTCAAGTTTCTATGATCATATTTAAAAATACTAAAATATATGCAGATGATGATAAATTAGATATAACATATATAGCATCACAACCTTCCCCTGATGGTTCGGCTTCTGAGCTTTCATCTAGTAATGAATATGGTTTAGAAGGTCCTGGTGTACTTGTCAAAACTCCACTTTTCATACAGTGGGATGATAAATGGGGAAATCTTCCATATGGTATACATTATAGTATTGCTGAAGGTGGCTGTGGTATAACTAGTTGTGCAATGATTATTAGTGCTCTTACACAAAAACAAGTAGAACCGCCAGAGCTTGCAGCAAAATATGGTTCAAAATATGCAGTAGTTGGTGGATCTACTTATGAACTATTCCCTGCAGTTGCAAAAGACTATGGACTTAAATTAGAGCAAATTCCTGCAACTTCAATGGATAAGGTAATTGAACATTTAAAAAGTGGTGGTTTAGTTGTTGCAAATATGGGACCTGGTCATTTTACTTCAGGTGGACACTATATTGTTTTAAAAGGTGTAAGTCCAGATGGAAAAATATATGTAAATGACCCAGCAAGTAAAAAAACAAGTTCTAAATTATGGGACCCTCAAGTATTTATTGATGAAAGACGTGGCGATTGGGCTCAATTCTTCCTATTTAGCAAGTAAAGAATATAATTAAATATGGATTTAATATAATCTAACAAAATAAAATAGCAACTACTAATTTAGTTGCTATTTTATTAATTCTTTTATTTAATCTTTTTAATTATTCATTATTTTAGTATTGGTATATTTAATGCTTGAAGCACTATTTTATCTTCTTTTTCAACAAACTCAAACCAAGTATCTTCTAAACTTTCTTGTATTTGTAATATATCATATGTAAAATATATTTTTTCTTCAGTATTTTGTTTGTTCAAACAAATTTCTTTATATACTTCTGCCATATGTTTTTTATCTTCACATACGAATACCAAATATGGTTTTTCATTAAAATTACTGTCACCTATTTTAAAATTTTCTAAAAAGTTTTTATAGGTTTCCATTCTATATTTAAATGTTTTTTTCCAATCTTCTTCTCTTCTTATACTTTCTACCACAATACTTATTTTGCTTGCTTCTTTTCCTAAAACTAGTAATCCATTTGATTTTATACTTGTATTATTTTCCTTATCAACTATTTCAACCTTTGCTTCATCTTTAAAATAGTTTTCAGATTTCATTTTATATGCTATTAAAAATTGATTTGCTGCAAGTCTTCTTTTCATTACACCAACTGATTTTGTATTATCTGTTGGTTTCCAATCTACTTTAACTTCTCTTGCTTCTAAAAGGTATTTACCATTTTTATCTAAACAATATACCCTATATGCAGCCTTTTCTCCAAATGTACCAAAATAGTATCTAGTAAGTAACTTTCCTTTAAGCATTTGATCTAACTTATTTGTTAATTTACGGTTTTTATTAAATCCCATATTTTCTAGTTCTAATATTTGATTAATTTGCCTTGAAGTAATAAACTCATATTTATTTACTATTTCAAGTATCTTATACTCTACTTCCCCTAAATGTCCTCTATCAATTTTATTTACAACCTGATTTATTGATACATACCCATCAAAGCCATCAGCTTGTTTTATTTCATCTTCTCTAATTGCAAATGGTGAAACTTTAGTTTTTATTTCGCTATCTTCTATTCCCATTTTATCCTCCATATATTAAAATTATTTTCATATATCTATCTACGATATTATATATTGTTTTAAGTATACCATACTACATTAGCTCTTTCAATTTCATTATATCTTTTTTAGATAATTGTATATATTCACCTGGTTTAAGATTTGAAACTTCTAATCCTGCAAACATATTTCTATGAAGTGCTATTACAGAATACCCAAGTGTTTTAAACATCTTTCTTACTTCTCTATTTTTTCCTTCATGTATTTTTACTCTAACTCTAGATATGTTCTTATCCTTGTCTATTTTTAATATTTTTGTTTTAGCTGGTGCAGTAATATAGTTTTCAATTTCAATTCCTTTTTCTAATTTTTCTAAATCATCTTTTTTTATTTCACCTTTTATAGTTACAGTATATTCTTTTTCAATTTCATTTTTAGGATGTGTAAGATTATTTACAAGTTCACCATCATTTGTGACTATTATTGCCCCTGTTGTATACATATCTAGTCTACCAACTGTAACAAGTCTATTGTTACTTTTTATTATATCTATTACCTTAGGTCTATTAAACTGTTCATATGATGTGCAGACATATCCAAGTGGCTTATTTAGCAAATAATATTCTTTTTCTTCTTTCGAAAGCAATCTTTTTTTACCATTTTTTTGAACATATTCTATAACATTATCATTAGTTATTTTCATTCCAAGTGTTGCAACTTTTCCATCTACTAAAATATATCCTTTTTCAATATATTCTTCTGCTTTTCTTCTAGATGCAAGCCCAGTTTGTGCTATATATTTTTGTAATCTCATTTCTTCTTTTTTCATATTAATCTTTTCCTATTATTTTTCTTATCTCTTCATTTTCTTCAATTTCGAACTTCATTTTTTTATTTGTTAAAGGATGATGAAATTCTAAAAAGTAGCTTTGAAGAATTTGTCCCTGTATCTTCCACTCATTTTCTTTTCTAGTATATATATCATCTCCTACTAAAGGATGTCCTATTTTTGCCATATGTACTCTTATTTGATGCGTTCTACCTGTATATATTTGCATATCTAAATATGTATACTTATTTTCAATATATGATATAACATTAAATTTTGTTTTTGCTTTTTTTCCATCACTTCTTACTTTCATCTTATGTCTATTTTTAAGATCTCTTCCTATTGGCATATCTATAATTCCATCTTTTTCAGCTACTATGCCAAAAACAATTCCCCTATACTTTTTTATAATCTCTCTTTTTTTAAAAGTATTTATTAGATTCTCATATGCCATTTTTGTTTTTGCAACTATCATTAATCCAGAAGTATTCTTATCTAATCTATGAACTATGCCTTCTCTTCCCTTTTCTCCATATAATTCATATTTTTCTTTTAAAACATCTACAAGAGTTATACTTGTATTATTTCCGGAATGTACTATAATTCCTTTTGGTTTATTAATTACAATTATATCTTCATCTTCATATATAATATTACTATATACACATTTTTTTAAGTCATCGGGGATAACTTTTTCTTTTTCTTCATATTCTATATATATAATCTTATCACCTGGTTTTAATATATATGATGGTTTTATTTTAATAATTTTTTCATTACCAATCACTAATATATCTTCTTTTAAAATCTTATCTTGTATATTATTTCTTGTTATTCTTTTAATTCTTTGTTTTCTTTCTCTTTTATATCTTTTATATCTTCCATTAATTTACCAATATTATATTTATTAAAATATATTTCTAAGATTATTATTATTTTTTATTTTTTATTTTTCAAAATATTCATTATTACAAATGCAAGCATTGAAAGTGATATAATTACTACAATTACTTTTAAGATAATTCTTCCTATTTTATTTCTTTTTTGTTCTTTTTCAAATTTATTTTCATGCTCTTTATTTGCATTTTCTAATTCTTCGTTAATTATGGCAGATTCAGTATGTATTGTATTATTAGGATTTTCTGTGCTTACACTTTCTCCATTTTCATTTATAACATATGGTACTGCTTCAATTTTTCTTGTCTCAATTACAGCATCATCCATTTGACTTGCTCTTGCAAATGAAAAGCATATAGTCATTATAATTATAGCTAATAGCAAAATGAATTTAATATATTCTTTTACTTTTAATTTTTTAAAATTATTCATTATAATTCTTCTTCCTCTTCTTGACCTTCATCATTTCTTTTTATTGCTACTATTTTCTTTTCTGCATTATCAAGCCTGGTATTTGCTATTTCTACTAATTTCATCCCTTCTTCATATGTTTTAATAGACTTATCTAGATTAAGATTACCTTCTTGTACTTCTTTTGTTTTTTTATCTAGCATATTCATTATTTCTTCAAAAGTTAATTCTTCTAATTTTTTATTTTCTTCCATCTTATTCCTCATTATATTTTTTATTAATCTTCGTTTGTTATTTTTCCTTTATTTGTGTCAACAGTAAAAAATCCAATATTTTCTGTAGTATCAGGATTTCTAACAGAAACTCTATATACATTTTCTTGTAATTTATCTGCTACATACATATAGTTATCATTTTTAACTTCAGCTTTTACTATATCTTCTGCTTTTTTTGCATTATCATAGTCATTTTGTTTCCAATTAGGTACAGTATTTGATTGTTGCTTCTTATAGTTTTCTTCAACTTGCGCTTTAGTTTTAGGTGTTTCTTGTTTTGTTTGTTCATATTTTCCAGTATATATATCTGGTTTTTTTTCTTGCTTTTTTTCCTCTACATTTTCTATTTCTTGAGTATCATTTTCTACTTCATTTTTTTCTTTTTGTTCTATATTATTTTCATTAATCTCATTACCTTTTATATCATTTTTAAAAAATCTTTCTGAAATAAATGGTATTGCAACAACGAGAAGTATTATTATAATTAATAATGCTAAAGCAATTTTAGAGCCACCATTTTTCTTATTTTTTCTACTCATTAATCCAAAACCTCTGCTTTCTTCTTATCATTTTTAAACCTTATAACTATATTGTCACCTTTTTTAATTTCATCAGATTTAGATACATATTTTCCATCTTTCATAATAAGTGTGTATCCCCTATCTAATGTATTTTCTACATTGTATGCTTCTAATCTATCTTTGTATTTTTCAACCTTCATTTTTTCTATATTAATCTTATTGTTTAAATTATTTTCAATTATATCAAGCATTCTATCAATTTTCATTCTTTGCTCTGACATTATTTGTGATGGATCTTTTAATCTATGTTCCATATTTTGAAGCATTAGTCTATCTAAATGTATCTTGTTTTCAACACCTTTTGTTAGCATTATTTGTCTTTGCATAAGTGTTTCTTTAATTTCCATTACACTTGCAACTGCGATTTCTGCCGCAGCTGATGGAGTTGCTGCCCTTTTATCTGCTACAAAATCTGAAAGTGTCCAATCAGTTTCATGCCCTACTGCAGATATTACAGGCAATTTAGAATCATATATAGCTCTTACAACAATTTCTTCATTGAATGGCCAAAGATCTTCAAGTGATCCTCCTCCACGTCCTACTATTAATACATCAATATCATCTCTAGTATTCATATATCTTATAGCTTCTGCTATCTCAGATGCAGCTCCAGTTCCTTGAACAGCAACTGGTATTAGTTTTATCACAATATTTGGGTTTCTTCTCGTAGAAACTGTAATTATATCTCTAATTACAGATCCAGTTTTTGATGTAACCACTCCTATTGTTTTAGAAAACTTAGGTATTTCTTGCTTGTGATTTTCTGCAAATAAGCCTTCTTTACTTAATTTTGCTTTTAATTCTTCAAGCTTTGCATTTAAATCACCTTGCCCTGCTTGCTTCATTGCTTCTACTTGAAGCTGATAGTATCCTCCACCTTTATATACAGCAACTGTCGCAATTACAACTACTTTCATTCCGTCTTGTGGTCTAAAGTTTAATCTTGATGTGTATCCTCTAAACATTATAGCTTTTATTACTGATTTTTCATCCTTCAAAGTAAAATAAAGATGGCCAGATGCATTATTTTTAAAATTAGATATTTCACCTTGTACTAATATTTTAATACCAGCAAAATCTGTAGCAATTGCTTTTTCTATTCTATTTGATATTTCGCTTACTGTTGCTGCTTTTGGTGTTACTGATTCCACATTTTCTCCTTTATTCATTTATTATATCATCTATTGTTTCTTTATTTCCATTTTTTATTATTTTAGAGTTTTCATTATTGTTATTTTCTTTATTATTTTCATTTTCACTTACAAAATTTGAAAGTATTCCATTTATGAATTTCACTTCTTTTTCATCTTGATATTTTTTAGATATTTCTAGTGCTTCATTTATAGCTATCTTATAGTCTAAGTTCATATATTTTATTTCAATTATTGCAAGTTGAATTAAGGATATAGATATTTTTGTTATTCTATCTAATCTCCAAGTGTCTTTAAGATACTTTTCTATATTTTGCAAAATATCTTTTCTGTTATCTAAATAGATATCAATAACTTTTTCTATATACCTTTTATCTTCTTCATATATAATATCTTTAGATAATTCAATATAATTTTCTACTTGTTTTCTTGCTGCTTCTTTCTTAAATTCATTTAAATCTAAGTCATTTAAATTATCTTTTAACTTCAAATTTTCATTAAATTCTAATCCAAATATTATTTTAAATAGTTCTTCCCTGATTTTTCTTCTTGATAATTTAGCATTTTTATTTTTGTCTTCCATATATTATTAGTTTTCTTCTCCTTCTTTTTCATTTTTTAATTTCTTAAAAAACTCATTTACTTTCTCAGGTTCCCTATCTATAAATACTCCTAGTACTAGCATTCCTACAAAAAATATTAGATTCATTATTATTTTTACAGCTCCTAATCCTATTAATATTGCTGCTATAAAAGAGCAGATTACAGCCCATTTATTTTGTTCTACAAATTCCATAAATTCTTTCATTATTTTTCTCCTTTTATTGCTTATTCATTATCATCTTCTACTTTTTCTGCTTCTTTTGTATCTTTCTGACTTTTTATTTTTTCAAAAAAATCTTTTATCTTATCTGGTTTTTTGTCTATATATACACCAACTATTAATGATGTAGCAAAAAACAATACATTAATTATAATTTCCACTGCTCCAAATAATATTAAAATGACAGCAATAATTGAACAAATTATTGCCCATTTGTTTTTTTCTACAAATTCCATACTGTCTGTTCTCCTTTTAGTTTATTTTAGTTCTATTTTTTAATAATTTTTTTATTGTTTTTATTCTTTATCCTTATCTTTATCTTTTTCTTCTTGTTCTTGTTTTTTAGCTTCTTCTCTTTTTTCTTCTATAAATTCATTATATTCTTGAATTGTCATTCCTTGACTTAAAGCATCTATTTCTGCTTGTTTCATTTTTCTATTTGATATCTTAGTTATATCAACATTTACTTCATCAATTTCTAAATCAGACGCTTGTTTTATAGCTTCTTTAATTTGTTCTTGTAATATCTTTGTTACTTGTTTTATTACAGCATCTTTTGAAACAACTGTTTTTACTTTAACTACTAAATTATTATTTTTATTTATTTCTATTTTAGTATTTGTACTATCTACTCCTGGTAAATCTTTTGCAACATCATTTGCTAAATTTTCTAATGTTGCTGTAGCTATTAATAATTTACCATTCTTATTTTCTAACAATATTCCTCTTTGTGCTTTTTCAGCTCTTGGTTGAAAGAATATTCCTTTAATTGCAAATAATCCTAAAATTGCAAATATCACAAATACTATATCTTGTGATTTATTTACAAATTTTTCTACTGGCTTAAAGACAGACATGTCTATTATACCTTGCATAAGTAATACTGCTATTACTATCATAACTAATATTAAAACTGAAAATATAAAATATATAAATTTATCTAATTTTTTCATAACTTCCTCTTTTCTAAATATGTGTATTTTTTTACCTTATCTTTTATTATTCCTTGTTACATTATTCTAATATTTTATTTAAGTGATTATTCTTTTGAATCTAATGCTTTTCTACTTGCTTCTTCTATCTTTTGCTCTTTTGGGTCTCTTATTCCTTGAACATGAACATTAACTTCATTTACTAAAAATCCTGTCATATCTTCAACTTGCTTTTTAAGTTTTGATTGAATTTCAAAAGCTATATCCGGTATTCTCATACCATAATCAACATTAATATTCACATCAATTTTAGCTTTACCATCATTTAGTTCAACTTTTATTCCTTTATTTGCCTTGTTCTTACTTGTAAAAGCTCCAAAGATATTTCCAACTGTATTTACATTTTGCATTTTATCTATTTCCATTGCAACTATTGATGCTATTACTTCTGGGTCTATTATTAAATCTGTTTTGTTGTCTTTTTCTTCTACTGTTTTTTCTTGTTTTTTCTCTTTAACAGCTTTTTCTTTTTCAACTTCTTTTTTATTTTTTTCTCCCATTATACCACCTCCTAATACATTATTATCATATAACTTATACCTACTTTATATATTAAAATTTTAACATATTAATATATATTATACAAATAATACAAACAATATTATTTATTTTAAATAAAAGAAATAAAAAAGAGGCATTTTGCCTCTTATCTTAAACTACACTTGTTATCAATTTTAATTTAAATATTTAATTATTAATTAATCATTATTTTTTCTTACTTTTCAGAACTTTCTAATTCTAATTTTTCTTCTTTTTCTTCAACTTTTTCTAATGATGCTGCAGATATTTCATATGCAACTTTAGTTATTTTTTTATCACCCATTTCCTTGTTATATGATCTACTTTGCATTCTTCCAGTAATTTTTATTTTATCCCCAATTTCTAATTGAGTTGCAAACTTTGCATTTCTACCCCATACAATACATGGTAAATAATCGCTTTTTCCATATACTCTATTTACTGCTACTAATAAGTCTGATATTTCTCTTCCAAATGGTGTTTTTCTATATATAGGCTTTTTACAAATATGTCCAATTATAACTAATTCATTTTTACACTCTTCTTCATTTTCTATATTTTCTACTATAGACATTTCTTTTACAAATATAGTTATAATTAGTTTTCTTCTTTCTTCTTCCTTAATATAATAATTATATGATCTTATTTCACCTTTTATATTATATTTTTTTCCTACTTCAACATCTTCTATATTAATTGTCTTTTCAGATATGATTAACTCAAGTTCGTCTGTATCTCCACTTAATCTTTTTACTGATATTACTGTTGAATAGAATTTTTCATTATGTGTTTCATGACTAAATTCAGGTTTTTTTAGTATTTCACCCATTATTTCAATATTATTATTTTCTTCCATTTTTCCATTGTACCTTTCTATATCACAATATATTTTATCTTTAAACAATAATGTATAAATAAGATAAAATAATTATAACATAATTATAGCATTATGTAAAGAAATTATATATCTGTTTTTTAGTGCCTTGAAAATACTAAATTAGTTTTGTTAATTTATTAAATATTAAAAATAATATAGTTTTTATGTAACTATATTATTTTTAATCTATTATTATAATTATATTTTTTATTTTGAATTTTTAAATTTTAATTTTTCTTTATTTTCTATTAGATTTTTTAACAACCTGTTCTTGGCAATCTTTTTATTTCTATTCTCTTTTCTTTAGGTGTTTTTTCAATCTTAGGTATTTTAGTATTATCAACTTTTATTGTAATATCTTCATTATAATTTACATCTATTTCAACTGGTTCATCTGCTTTTAAATATCCTACTTTACTTTTTGTTTCTAACAAATAATATTTTCCAGGCACAAGATCTTCAAATATGATTTCACCATTTATATCTGTTATATATGTTCCTATTTCTTTTTTATTTTCATCTAATATTTTAAATTCTACTTCATCTAACGGTTCTTTACTCTCACCATCTATTTTTATAAGCCTTATTCTAGTATTATTTTTTTCATATATTATTTCTTTTTTAGTTTCTACATTTCCTCTTACTTTCATACCAGATATAGCATATTCTTGATTTTCATTTTTTTCTGGTTTTGAAAATAATATAGGATTTGTAACTAAGCTACCTTTTGCATTAATAACTATTTTTCCATTATTTTTAAGTTCTTTTATTCCAACTGTTAAATACATTTGTTCATCACATTTAAATTCATCTTTAATATCACCTTTTAAATTAGTTAGTTTTATAGTTTTAAGATCAGATTCTAAATTAATCTTAACATCACCTTTTTTATTTGATTTTACTATCACTTTTTTTCTTAAATACTTATTGTCTATAACTTCCCAATCGGATAATTCTTCAATTTTTATAGTTCCTTGATCATAATTTTCTCTACTATTTCTTGCTTTTTCCACTATTTTCTTATATGCTTCATATGTTCTTTTTCCTTCTGTAGTATCAATCGCAGAATATTCACTTATATTCCTATTATATAGCATTGTATATACTGCTTGTTTTGTTGCAGTGAATGCCTCTTCTTTAGTTTCAACTCCTAATTCCTTTAATGATACATATGGGTATCCATTTATTATTGCTCTATATACACCTTGATTATCTATTGTTTCTCCTATTTTCACTTTATAGCTTTTTAAATTTTCACCAACTCCTTTTTTGTTTACATCCAAACAATATGCAGGATAATTTACACCATTTATATTAGCTGTTGCAAAAGATGTTCCAATTCTTACACTACCTTTTTTTAATAATATTGGACATTCGTGTTCTGCGGTAACTGTAACTTCTTCACTAGCTTTTGATACATTAATATTTGATATACCAACAACAAGCAAAGCTATAGTAAGAACCATTAAATATAACATATATTTGTTTTTACTTTTTATTTTTTTGTTATTGCTATTATTATTTTCTTTTTTATTCATTTTAAACCTTTCTTAAATCTTATTAATCACTTTTATTTTTATTATTTTTTCATTAGTATTTTATATTTTAGATTTTTTTAATTTTCATTTATTTTTTTACTTTTCTTTCACTTAAACTTAATTATCTATCTAAATTTTACTTAAATTTTATTTTCTTTTGTATTTGGTAAATAAATATTAAACAATCTAGGGCTTTTTTCTTATAGCTGTTACACAAAGTCTCAATTCTGGTCTATTTTCTACGCAAGTTATTAATGTTAAGAAATCACCTGTTCTTTCAACTTTAGAATAATCATATTCTGATATTTTTTCTTTTGTACTAACTATATATTTAAATATCTCCTTTCTATACTTATAGTATATTTCTTCACCTTCTTTTATATTTTTAAGATGTGAAAATGAGTTTACTTTGTATCCTCTGTTATGTCCTGCTAGTGCTATATTTCCTTTAATTTTTTTGCTTTCAGAAAAATGCCCTATACCTTTGTTTAATACCTCATTGGAAACAGTTTCATATATATTATAATCTTCATTTGTTTTTGGAAAATATATAGACCAATTTGAATACTCAAAATCATTATTTTTC